>Ga0335069_10000268_pt1 | contig 91266 bp, 101 predicted proteins | sample Lox_Sample_11_FD_206714 | JGI IMG/M metagenome (GOLD analysis project Ga0335069, IMG submission 206714) | Soil microbial communities from Loxahatchee National Wildlife Refuge, Florida, United States - Lox_Sample_1.1 | ecosystem: Environmental > Terrestrial > Soil > Wetlands | place: USA... | reverse complement strand
GCCTGTTGCCGTTGCTGCTCGGCGAGTTTACCTGACTGAGATATGTGCACTGGCCGGAACAATAGCCGACCTCTGGGTCGAGGGGGGTGTAGTTTACCTGACTGAGATATGTGCACTGGCCGGAACTACAACGACCTTGAATTGGCGGGACAAGCCCGCCAATTCAAGGTCGGCGAGCTACGCTCGCGCAACTAAAGAATATCCGTGAAATCCGGAACCGCTTCGCAGTGTACGTTAAGTTTTGGTTTTCGCGCCGCGCACAAGCGCAATGAACACCCAGACCAGCGCCAGAGGAATCAGTAACAGTAGAAGAAATGGAAACAGCAGCCACGCGACGATCAGTCCGACCAGAATGAAACCGCCAAGCGCAAACAGCCAGATACCGGCGAGTACGAACGCGAACAGAATCGCCAGGCAGAACAACACTACCGACCCCACGATCACTCCGGTCACGCCGACCATCCCCTTGAGCGGATTTGCCAGCGGCTGGCCGTTGACGATGATCGAAACGTTGCTTTCGGCAAACAGCGCCCATGCCGCAATCGCAAGCAGTACCAGCGCCAGAATGATGGCCATTTGTTTCATGAATGCTCCTTCACTCGAACAATTTCCCTCACCTTCCGTTCTCTCCTGGAGGGAGAGGAAACCCCACCCCGCCCCCTCTCGCGTGGAGGGGGGACTTTCAGGCGACCTTCGGGTCTTCGTCGGAGGGCAATGTGGTCAGCGCAAGTTCGAGGTTCGACGCAAGTTTTTTGGCATAGCTCGCCGCCTCGAACAGGCGCGCCGATTCATAGAACTGCGCCTTGGCACGGAAATTCCTGATGTCTTCGGCCACCGTTTTGCGGATTTCGTCTTTCGTCATTGGGAACTCCTTTGGGAATCTGTCACGTCATACCAACGGCCGGATTATCGTCCACGTATTTTCGCTACGTACCGAACGTCGGCGATGTTTTCAAAGTCCGCATCCTGTGTCCAGAAAACGGCGCCATGCGCACGGGCGGTCGCCAGCATCACGCTGTCGGCCAGCGGCAGGCGATGCGTAATGCCGACCTTCGCTGCCGCCAGCGCCACTGCCGCGTTGAGTTCGACGACGCGTCCCTGCTGCATCAGGGCCACCGTCTGCAGCGCCTGATCCTCGTTCCGCTGCTGCAACACGCGCTTGAAGACTTCATACAAACTCAAGGTGGGAACCAGCAGATCACCGGCATTCTCTACCGCCGCCGCGAAAAACTTCGCATTCGGCCCATCTGCAAGATATTCGAGCCAGCCGGAGGAATCGACGACGTTCACACGCGGTCTTTGTCGCGCGGCACTGCGGTGTCGATGCCTTTCAGGAATCCGCGCATTTTCTTGATGGGACGAACCGGAATCAACTCGATGCGATTCTCGTAAGCGATCGCCTGCACTTTCTGTCCGGCGCTGAGTCCGAGTGCCACGCGTATGCCTCTTGGAATGACGACCTGGAACTTGGGAGAAATGGTCACGGTTTCCATCGAAATCCTATCGATATGATTTTCGTATGACAACTATAGCAACGATCGGTTCCGCTCCGCAATCCTCGTCAAAAGCGCTCGCGCAGCGCCGCGACCGCCTCGGCGACGCGCCGCACCGCAACGACTTCGAGTCCCGCAATCGGCTGCTTCGGCTTGTTCGCCTCCGGGATCAGCGCGTGCGTAAAGCCGAGCTTGGCGGCTTCCTTCAGACGTTCCTGGCCGCGCTGCACCGGCCGCACTTCACCTGCCAGTCCGACCTCGCCGAACACGACAAGTTTCTTCGGCAACGGCCGGCCGCTCAGCGACGACACCATCGCCAGCAGGATCGCGAGATCGGCCGCCGGCTCGGCGATCTTGATGCCGCCGACCGCGTTGACGAACACGTCCTGATCGAAACACGCGATGCCGGCGTGCCGGTGCAGCACCGCCAGCAACAGCGCGAGCCGGTTCTGTTCGAGACCGACGCCGAGCCGGCGCGGGTTCTGCGCGTGCGCGTCGTCGACCAGCGCCTGGATTTCGACCAGCAGCGGCCGCGTGCCCTCCTGCGTGACCAGTACGCTCGAGCCGGCGACCGGTTCCGGGTGCTGCGACAGGAACAGCGCCGATGGATTGTTGACGCCTTTCAGTCCCCTCTCGGTCATCGCGAACACGCCGAGTTCGTTGACCGCGCCGAAGCGGTTCTTGACCGCGCGGATCAGGCGGAAGCTCGAATGGGTGTCGCCCTCGAAATAAAGCACGGTATCGACCATGTGTTCGAGCACACGTGGGCCGGCCAGCGCGCCTTCCTTGGTGACGTGGCCGACGAAGATCATCGTCGCGCCGCCGCCCTTGGCGACGCGCGTCAACTGCGCCGCGCACTCGCGCACCTGCGCGACCGAGCCGGGCGCCGAGGTCAGCTGCTCCGAGTACAGCGTCTGGATCGAATCGATCACCGCGATCTGCGGCTTCTCCGCGGCGAGCACGGACTGGATTTTTTCGAGACTGATTTCGGCCAGCAGCTCGACCGCGTCGGCGTCAAGCGCCAGCCGCTTCGCGCGCAGCGCGATCTGCTGCGGCGATTCCTCGCCCGACACGTAGAGCACCTTGCGCGTGCCGCCGAGAGCGGCCAACGCCTGCAGCAGCAGCGTCGATTTGCCGATGCCGGGATCGCCGCCGATCAGCACCACCGCGCCAGGCACCAGGCCGCCGCCGAGCACGCGGTCGAATTCGGCGATGCCGGTCGGCACGCGATGTTCCTCGCGCGCCTCGACTTCGCTCAGGCGCTGCAGGCGGCTGGTTCCGGCCACCGCGCTGAAGCGGTTGCCGCCGGCCATCGCGGTCTCGGCAACGGTCTCGACCAGCGTGTTCCATGCGCTGCAGTGCGGACACTGGCCCTGCCATTTCAGCGCCTGGCCGCCGCATTCGCTGCATACATAGAGGGTCTTGGCTTTGGCCACGGTCAGGTCTTCGATCGGCGGATGGGGGACAACGCAATGATGATACGCCCGCAGCGCCGGTATTTCACGGCGCCGGTATTTCGGCCACCGGCACGCGCGGCGCCAGCGCGCACAGCAATTCGTAGCTGACGGTGCCGGCGCTCGCCGCGACTTCGTCGGCCGACAAACCCTCTCCCCACAGCGTGACCGGGCTGCCGACCTGCGCCTGCGGAATGCCGGTCAGGTCGGCGTGGATCAGGTCCATCGAGACGCGGCCGAGCGTGCGCGTGCGCGCGCCTGCGACGAGGATCGGCGTGCCGGTCGGTGCGTGGCGCGGATAGCCGTCGGCATAACCGCAGGCGACGATGCCGACGCGCATCGCGCGCGGCGCTTCGAAGGTGCCGCCGTAGCCGAGGCGGTCGCCGGTTTGCAGTTCGCGCACCGCGATCAACTCGCTGGTCAGCGTCATCGCCGGCTTCAGTCCGAGTTCGGCCGCCGGCATTTCCGGAAACGGCGAGCAGCCATAAAGCATGATGCCGGGGCGCGCCCAGTCGCCATGCGTTTGCGGGTAGCGCAGCAGCGCCGCCGAATTGGCGAGCGTGCGTTCGAGTTCGAGACCCGCCGCCGCGCGTTCGAACGCCTCCATCTGCCAGGCGACGCCGCGCGCATCATCGGCGTCGGCGAAATGCGTCATCAGCGTGAGTTTACCGACCGCCGGATGCCGGCGCAGGCGTTCGATCACCGGTTGCGCGCCGTCGGCGGTGAAGCCGAGCCGGTTCATGCCGGTGTTGAGCTTGAGCGCGACGTCGAGCCGGCGCGCGGCCTTCACGCTGTCGAGCATCCGCACCTGTTCTTCGTGATGGACGACGACGCCGAGGTCATGCGCGGCGGCGGCCTCGAGATCGGATATCGAGAACGCGCCTTCGAGCAGCAGGATGCGCTGCCTGAAACCGCGCTGGCGCAGACGCAGCGCGGCGTCGAGTTCGAGCAGCGCGTAGCCTTCGGCGTCCACCAGCGCGCGCGCGGCGCGTTCGACGCCGTGGCCGTAGGCGTCGGCCTTGATCACCGCGAACAGCGCGGCGTGCGGCGCGTGCCGCCGTGCCACGCCGAGATTGTGCCGCAGCGCATTCAGATCGACGGTGGCTCGGATGGGGCGCGGCATGCGCGCTATTCAATCATGTTTCGCGCGGACGTTCCAGACCGGGCGCGCCTCCCGTGCCGTCAAACTATGGTATAAAACAGCCCCAAACACTCCGCCTCGCAGGGAAGCCCCGTTTTTCCAGATGCCGTTCGGTTTCTACATCATCATGGCGGCGCAGTTTTTTTCGTCGCTCGCCGACAACGCGCTGCTGGTCGCCGCGATCGCGCTGCTGGCAACGCTGAACTCGCCGGACTGGCTGACGCCGATGCTGAAGCTGTTCTTCACGATTTCTTACGTGGTGCTGGCGCCGTTCGTCGGCGCGTTCTCCGACGCGCTGCCGAAGGGACGCGTGATGTTCATCTCGAATGCGATCAAGATCGGCGGCTGCGCGATGATGCTGTTCGGCGTGCATCCGCTGCTCGCCTACGGCGTGGTCGGACTCGGCGCCGCCGCCTATTCGCCGGCCAAGTACGGAATATTGACCGAATACCTGCCTGCGTACAGGCTGGTCATCGCGAACAGCTGGATGGAAGGGCTGACCGTCGCCTCGATCATCCTCGGCACCCTGCTCGGCGGCGTGCTGATCAGCGAGAAAGTCGCCTACAAGCTGCTTACCATCGACGTCCAGCATCTGCACGTCCGGCACCTGAATACCGCGCCCGAGATCGCGATCGCGCTGATCATGGTCTGCTATCTGGTCGCCGCGGTGTTCAACCTGCACATCCCGAAGACCGCGATCGATCACCGGCTGCCGCGCAAGAATCCGCTGTTCCTGGTGCGCGATTTCGCGCAATGCCAGCGGCAGTTGTGGACCGACAAGCTCGGCCAGATTTCGCTTGCGACGACCACGCTGTTCTGGGGCGTCGGCGCCGCGCTGCAGTTCATCGCGCTGAGCTGGGCCGCCGCTGCACTCGGCTATTCGCTGAGCCAGGCGACGCAGCTGCAGGGCATTTCAGCGATGGGCATTGCGGTCGGCGCGATCGCCGCGGCGCGGTTGGTGCCGCTGAACCGTTCGCTGAAGGTGCTGCCGGTCGGCATCGCAATGGGACTTGCAATCGTCGCGATGGCGTTCGTGCGCAACGTCTACGTCGCGATGGCGGTGATGATGCTGATCGGCGCGATTTCCGGATTCTTCGTGGTGCCGATGAACGCGCTGCTGCAGCACCGCGGCCACGTGCTGATGGGCGCCGGCCACTCGATCGCAATCCAGAACTTCAACGAGAACCTGAGCATCCTCGTCATGCTCGGCATCTATGCGGTGCTGATCCGGATCGACTTCTCGGTCTACGCGGTGATCGTGCTGCTCGGCGTGTTCTCGGTGTTCATGATGGCGCTGATCATTCAGCAGCACAAGCTCAACGCGCGCAGCGGAAATCTGCCGCGGATTCCCGCCGGCCCGCATCCACATCATCACCACTAAAGAACGACCGGCCGGTCGGGCAGCTCATCGGGATTGTCGCCGGCGGCGGGAAAATGCGCCGCGAGCAACGCGCCGATGTCGCGGATGCCCTGCAACGCGCCGTCCTCGTAATGTCCGGTTCGGAATGCGTCCTCCATGCGGCGGCAGATCGCGTCCCACTCGGACTGCGCGATTTTCGAGTTGATGCCGCGGTCGGCGATGATCTCGATCGCGCGGTCGACGCACTGCACGTAGATCAGCACGCCGCTGTTGTGCGCGGTGTCCCACACCCGCAGCTGTGAGAACAGTTCGACTGCGCGCTCCCGCGCGCCGGCGCCGCGCCTCAGGTGACGGATGTCGAGACCGCCTTCGACAACGAAGCGCAGTTCGGCGTCGTGCGTGCGCTCGGACGCGCGGATCGCGGTCTCGATGCGATCGAGCAGCGCCGGCGTGAACGGCCGGCGCGCCAGCCAGCCGGGAATCAACAGGTGCTTCAGCGCGCGCTTCACGGCGTTACCAGCGTCCCGAGGCGCCGCCGCCGCCGAAGCCGCCGCCACCGCCGCTGAACCCGCCGCCGCCGAAGCCGCCTCCCGACGACCAGCCGCCGGGGTAACCGCCCCAGCGGCCATGCGTGCCGCCGGTCAGCGCCAGCATGAATGCGACAAAACCGACGATCAGCGCCGCAAACAGCGTGCCGGCGAAAAACCAGGCAACAGCGGCGGCAACCGCACCGACGATGCCGGAGCCGAGCATGCGGCCGAAGATCGCGCGAAGGATGCCGCCAACGACGAACACCAGAATGAAGCCGATCAGCAGCAGCGATTCGAAATTGAACTGCCGCTGCGGTTGCGCGCGCGGCGGCGGCAGCGGTTCGCCGTTGATCACGCGCGTGATGCGGTCGACGCCGGCGGCGATGCCGCCGTAGAAATCACCGGCGCGGAAGCGCGGCACGACGTCCTCCTCGACGATGCGCTTGGCGATCGCGTCGGGCAGCGCGCCTTCGAGGCCGTAGCCGACCTCGATGCGCACGCGATGATCATCCTTGGCGACCAGCAGCAGCACGCCGTCATCGACCCCCTTGCGGCCGAGCTTCCATTGATCGACGACGCGGATCGAATACTGCTCGATTTCTTCCGGCTGGGTGGTCGGCACGATCAGCACCGCGATCTGGCTGCCCTTTTTCGCCTCGAATGCGGCGAGCGTCTGTTCGAGCTCCGTCGTCTGGTCGGCATTCAGCGTCGCGGTCAGGTCGGTCACGCGGTGCTCGAGCGGCGGCACCGCGACATCGGCGCGCGCGACCGCCGCGGCGAGCAGCGCGCACGCCGCGAACAGCAGCGGCCTGACCAGCCTCATCACGGACTTACTTGGCCGCTGGGGCGGCCGGGGCAGGCGGCGCGCTGAAATCGACTTTCGGCGGCTTCGCGATTTCGGCCTCGTTTTCGACCGTGAACTGCGCCTTTTCCTTGAAGCCGAACATCATCGCGGTCAGGTTGCTCGGGAACGAACGCACCGTCACGTTATAGTCCTGCACCGCCTTGATATAACGGTTGCGCGCGACCGCGATCCGGTTTTCGGTGCCCTCGAGCTGCGCCTGCAGGTCGCGGAAATTGGCGTCCGACTTGAGCTGCGGATAGTTCTCGGAAACCACCAGCAGGCGCGACAGCGCCGATTTCAGCTCGTCCTGCGCGGCGACGAATTTCTGGAACGCGGCCGGATCGTTGACCAGCTCCGGCGTCGCCTGGATCGAGCCGACCCTGGCCCGCGCCTCGGTCACGCCGAGCAGCACGGTCTGTTCCTGCGAAGCAAAGCCCTTGACGGTGTTGACCAGATTCGGCACCAGATCGGCGCGGCGCTGGTACTGATTGACGACTTCCGCCCAGCTCGCCTTGATCTGCTGGTCCTGCGATTGCAGCGTGTTGTAGCCGCAGCCACCGAGCAGCAGCGTGGACAGCAGCCCAATCCCGATAAAAAATCGTTTCATACCCGTTCTCCTTGGAAAGAACCGCGCCGCTCAGGTGGCGGCGGCGGACGACTTTTTCAAGTCCTGCATGGTTTTTACCGCAAAACACAGATCGACCCACGCCTCGGCCTTGCCCGGCAGATTGCGCAGCAGATAGGCCGGATGATAGGTGACGATCAGCGGGATGCCGCGGTACGCGTGCAGCCTGCCGCGCAAACTGGCAATCGACGCCTCGCGCTGCAGCAGGTTGACCGCGGCGACCTTGCCGAGCGCAACGATCAGCTTCGGCTGGATCAGTGCGATCTGGCGCTGCAGGTACGGTTCGCACTGCGCGGCCTCCAGCGGTTCCGGCGCGCGGTTGTTCGGCGGCCGGCATTTGACGATATTGGCGATATAGACGTCCTTGCCGCGCTTCAACTGGATCGCGGCCAGCATGTTGTCGAGCAGCCGGCCGGCCTGACCGACGAACGGCTCGCCCTTCAGGTCTTCCTCCGCGCCCGGCCCTTCGCCGACGAACAGCCATGACGCCCGCTCGTCGCCGACGCCGAACACGGTCTGGTTGCGCCCCTTGTGCAGCGGGCATGCGACGCAGCCGGCGACGCTGGCCTTCAGTTGCGGCCAGTCCATGCGCAGGATCTGCGCGGCGCGCGCATCGAGCGACAGCTGCGGCGCGGGATCGTCGGCCGCGGCCGCGCGCGCGGCATCCTGAACAGGCGGTGGAGACGGTTCGGAACGCTGCGAGCGGCCGCGCTGCCGCCAGCGCGGTGCCAGTCCGAGTTCTTTCATCATCTCGCGGCGGCGCGCGCTCATAGTTCGCGCGCCATCACCACCGCGTCCTCGCGGCCGTGGTCCGCCGGATAATAATCGCGCCGCAGCGCGATCCTGGAAAAACCGCTGTTTTCATACAATGCCTGGGCGGCGCGGTTCGATTCCCGTACTTCGAGCAGTATGCGTTCGACCGCTTCGCGGCGCGCCAGCTCCAGCAGGTGCCGCAGCAGTTCGCGCCCCAGACCGCGCCGCTGCCAGCCGGCGGCGACGCTGAGATTCAGCAGGTGCGCCTCGCCGGCGCCGGCCATGACAATTGAATAACCCGCGATCTCGCCGCCGATCTCCATGATCAGGCAATGATAGCCGGCGGCCAGCGAATCGCTGAAATTGCCGCGCGTCCACGGATGGGGGTAGATGCGGTCTTCGATTGCCAGCACCGCGTCGAGATCGTCCGCGGTCATCCGGCGGTAGAGCGGCAGTACATCGAGCTGCGCGCTCATCGCGGCGGACGCTCGTCGATGCGCAGCGCCACCTTGTCGCGCACATAGAGCGGCACCGCCTGCTCCGCCGGCACCCCTTCCCCGCGCGCAAAACCCCGTGCGGCGAGGGCAGCGATGTCGCGCGCATGCGGCAACCGCCGGTCCGAGATCGCCGTCAGTTGACCGCGGTAGCGCTCCATCAGCGCGGCGCGATAAATGTCGAAGCCATTGCCGCAGCCGGTCCAGCCGCCGTCTTCCAGCAGCGGCGCGTGTTCCGGCGCATAAAGCCCCGGGGGGCACGCCACCCGCCAGTCGTCGCCGTGTCTTTCGTAGGCGGCGTGGTAAATCTGCCCCATCCGCGCATCGAGGCAACACACCGCGCGTGCTGCGCCAGCGGCTTCCGCCAGCGCCAGCAGCGTGCCGACGCCGAGCACCGGAAGGTCGGCGCCGAAGGCAAGCCCCTGCGCGATGCCACAGGCGATGCGCAACCCGGTGAACGAGCCGGGGCCGGCGCCGAACGCGATGCCGTCGAGGTCCTGCAGCCTGAGATTGCGGGCGGTGAGCAGCGCGTCGGTCATAGGCAGCAGCAGTTCCGAGTGCCGCTGCCCGGCGTGGGCTTCGCGCACATCAACCGCGCCGTCGCACCACAGCGCGGCGGAGCACAGTTCGGTCGAGGCTTCGAGGGAAAGTATCTTCAAGCTGGAGCGCGCAAACGGGAAGGGGCCATTCTATCGGAACCGCCACCCGCCCGGCGCTCCGACGCGTCTTGCCGACCGCTATTCCTTGCCGGCCTTCACACTCCTGACTTCGATGTCCGCCGCTTTCGCCAGGTCGCGGTGAATGCGGGCAACGCGCTCGACTTCGCCCTTGGCCGGGAAGCGCTCGTAGAAGCCCTCGACGCGGAACGCGCGCCGCAGATCGCTCCACGGACCCAAGCGCTTCTCCCAGCGCGACTGGCGGCCCTCGGCCGGTTCAGCGTCCTCGCGCGCAAGGTCGGCGCAGACGCGGATCATCGCCTTCAGCGCGACCGGCCGCGTGACCATGTAGCCGTCGCCGCCCCAGGCGTCGCCCCACGCCTTGTGCGCGGCTTTCAGAAAGTCGCGGATCGCGGCGTAATATTTTTCGGCCTCCTTGTAGCTGTTGGTCGCCTGTTTGATCTTCTTCCAGTCGGCGCGCGTCCAGCGGTAAAGCTCGTTGAACAGCTCGGCCTGCAGTATCCATTTGTCCTTCTGGCTGCGGCCGCCGAGCCGGTTGATCCGGTAGCGCAACGGGCTGTCGCCCTCGCTGTAGAGGCTGTCCACCATGCGCGCGGCGAAACGGCGGTCGGGGTCGGCCCACGACACGCGTTCGTAGAGATCGACCAGATGGCTCTTGTTGATGCGGGTCGGCGTCGAATTGATGATGACGAACATCTCGGCCGCAAAATCCTCGCTGCGGCCGTCGAAGATCACGCACGGCACGCGGATACTCGACGCCTCGGTCGGATGTTCCATCAGGTAGAACTTGAGCGCTGCCAGCCGGTGCTGGCCATCGATGATCAGGTACTTGGAGGTCGGCTCCTCGAGCTGGCCGATGTCTTCCTGTCCGGCCAGCGCGCGGAAACCGAGCGTCTGGTCGGTAAACAGCAGCACGGTGCCCGGGATCGGCGGCTGCGTCACCGCCATTTCGTAGAAATTCTTCAGCGAGCGCACCTTGGCGCGCGACAGCTGGCGCTGGAACGCGGCGTCGCTGCGTTCGATGCGCGCGATGAACTGGGCAATCTCGTCGTGTTGCGGCACGGTCTGCGGGGCGATCTGCTCGTCCTCGCCGTAAAACCGGCTGATGAAGCGGACCCGATCGAGCACCGCCTTTGCCGGATAGCTCGCGAAATAGAAGATGCCGTCCTTCTGGCGGATTCGCGTAGCAAGCATGGTTCCTCTCCCGAATGAGCGTTTTTCAGGTCTTGCGCCGGCTTCTTATATAAGGAGCCCGGCTTACGAGACGAGAGGATACGACAAAAAACGGCTGTATGGGGCACCTTCCCATGCGAAGGGCATAAAAAAACCGCCCCCTCAGGGGCGGTAACCGGCCGGCCGCACTGGGGAGAGTGCCGGCACCGGCCGTTCAGGTGTTATCGGTTCAGGCAGTGGGCACCCCTTACCTTTATTGCGGAGACATCGGGGCGCCGTCCGGCGGGCCCGCAGGACCATGCGGCGGTCCGCCCATCATGTCGTCGCCGTGCCAGTGCGGGCCCTTCATCATCCCGCCCCACTGTTCATGGCGGCCCATGTCCGGATGCATCGGAACGGAGGCTTTGGCTTCCTCCAGCGACAGCATGCCGTCGTGGTTAGCGTCCAGTTCGGCAAAGCATTTGGCGAGATCCGGCGCGCCTTTCTCCGCCTCGGCCATGGTCAGCATGCCGTCATGATTGGCGTCGGCTTTCCTGAACTGCTTTTCCAGGCGGTCAAGCGCGGCCTGGCGCTTCTTTTTCGCCTGATCGTAGCGCTTGGTGTGGAAATCGGTGAATTCCTGCAACGATACCCGGCCGTCCTTGTTGGCATCCAGTTCGTAGAACTGATGGGCGATCATCGGCGCGCCCGCCTCGGCTTCCGCCATCGTCAGAGCGCCGTCGCCGTTGGCATCGGCCTTCTTGAACTGCTCCTTCATCCGGTCAAGCATTTCCGCGTGGCACTTGTCGGGATCGGTCCGGCACTCCTCGCGTTTTTGGGCGAACTCTTCCATCTTCTTTTTGTTATAGGCCTCGAATTCCTCGAGCGTAATCTGCCCGTCGTGATTGGCGTCGATCGCATCGAAATCGCGCGCCAGCATCGGCATCGCCGCCGCTTCGGCCTTGCTCAGACTGCCATTGCCATCGGCATCGGCCTGCTTGAACCACGCCTTCAGATGCTCTTCCATCCGCGCCTGTCTCTCGGCGCGGCATTTTTCAGCGCCTTCGCCTTCGCATTTCATTCCCCATCCGTGGCCGCCCGGGCCGTGGCCATCGCCGGGCCCCATCATTCCTCCCTCCGCCGGCGGCCCGCCCTCATCGGCCAGCGCAGCCGGCAGGATGAAACAGGCGGCCAGTGCGGCCGCGGCGACAGTAGTGGACAACATCCGTTTCATTGCTCCCTCCTTTGTATGGAAACTTCGCAGTTGGTCCCGAAATTCATTTACGGTAAATCTCGCGGTCGGCACGCTCGAGGTCGCGCCTCAGGGCGCGGCGTTCGTCGTCGGACAATTCGCCGGCCCGCGGTTCCGGCCCGGCGGGGCCTGCCACCGGCGACCGGTCCGCGCCCAATGTCTCGCGCAACGCGTGCCGCGGATGGTGGAAACCGGCCTGCGGCGACGCTCCGCCACCGTCGGGCGACGGAGGGTCGGCCCATGCCGGCAACGCTCCCGTCAGCGGGAGCATGGCCAGCAGGGTCAGCGCATTGCACAGCAGTCTGATCAGCGCATATTTCACGGGTCGGTCACCCCATCGACGATCAACAGGAAATCCGGCACCGGTTCTTTGTCCGATGATGGCGCATGCTACGCTCAATCACCGAAGAATCTTCAGCGGCCATCGTATTTTTTTGTAACAATTCATTGCATCTGCGCCCGATGTAATAAACGCTTACCAAAGGCGCAGCAGGGACCGCGCCGGGCGGTTAAGATATCGACATGAATGACAGCAAGACGAAAATCATCGTCGTCGACGATGACGCGCGGCTGCGCGAACTGCTGAACCGCTACCTGACCGAACAGGGATTCAGCGTGCGCGCCGTCGGCGACGGCGGCGAAATGAACCGCTGGCTGGCGCGCGAACGCTACGACCTGATGGTGCTCGATCTGATGATGCCGGGCGAAGACGGGCTGTCGATCTGCCGGCGGCTGCGCGGCCTCGGCGAAAAGATGCCGATCATCATGCTGACCGCCAAGGGCGACGACGTCGACCGCATCGTCGGCCTTGAAATCGGCGCCGACGATTATCTGCCGAAACCGTTCAATCCGCGCGAACTGGTCGCACGCATCCAGGCGGTGCTGCGGCGCGCGCCCGAGCCGCAGCCGCCGGGAGCGCCGACCTCCGACCAGCAGTCCATCAAATTCGGCGCTTTCAGTTTCAATCTGTCAACGCGCACGCTGGAGGCCGACGGCGCCAACATTCCGATCACCACCGGCGAATTCGCGCTGCTGAAGGTGCTGGTGCAACATCCGCGCGTGCCATTGTCGCGCGACAAGCTGATGGAGCTGGCGCGCGGCCGCGAGTTCGGCGCGTTTGACCGTTCGATCGACGTGCAGGTATCGAGGCTGCGCAAACTGATCGAGGAAAATCCGGCCAAGCCCTGCTTCATCCAGACCGTCTGGGGGTTTGGCTACGTGTTCATTCCCGACGGCAAGGCCGCCGCATAGCCTCCGTCATGATGCGGCACGAACGCGCCAGATGAAGTTGCTGCCGCGCAGTCTGCTGTGGCGCACAGTGCTGCTGATCGCACTGCTGCTGATCGCCGCGCATCTGGCATGGGGGATCATTTTCAGGATCACCGAACGCGCGCCGATGGCCCACCGTTTCGCGTCCCAGATCGCCAGCGTCATCAACCTCACGCGCTCAGCGCTGATCGCCGCGAACCCCGACAAACGCCTCGACCTGCTGCGCGCCATGGCGCAGCAGGAAGGCATACAGATCTATCCGGCGCTGGACAACGAAACGGTCGCCCCGCTGCCACCGCCGCCGCCCGGAATGGAGTCGCTCGACAGCGAACTGCGCGACCGCCTCGGCGCCGATACCGAACTCGCCGGCGTGGTGAACGGCATTCCCGGTCTGTGGGTCAGTTTCGACATCGACCGTCAGAAATACTGGCTGCGCATGCCGCGCGAACGCATGCCGCGCAACAACGAGCTGCGCTGGATCAGCTGGGGCGTGCTGGTGCTGGTGCTGTCGCTGCTCGGCGCCTTCCTGCTCGTCGCGCGCATCAACCGCCCGCTGCGTGAATTGACCCGTGCCGCGGCGCTGGTCGGCCGCGGCCGCGTGCCGCAGCCGGTGGCCGAAACCGGTCCGTCGGAAATCAGCACGATGGCGCGCGCGTTCAACCAGATGACGAGCGATCTGCAGCGCATCGAGGCCGACCGCGCGCTGCTGCTGGCCGGCGTGTCGCACGATCTGCGCACGCCGCTGGCGCGCATCCGGCTCGGCATCGAAATGTCCGATGCCAAAATGGATCCCACGCTGAAGAGCGGCATGGTGCAGGACATCGAGGACATCGACGCGGTGATCAACCAGTTCCTCGATTTCGCGCGCGTCACCGGCGAGGACAACGTCCTCACGGACAGTGATCTGAATGAACTCGTACACGCAGTGCTCGACCGCTACCAGCGCCAGGGCAAGGCGGTGACGGCGCGGCTCGGCGAGCTGCCGCGGCTGCCGCTGAAGCCGCTGGCGATGCAGCGCCTGCTGACCAACCTGATCGACAATGCGCTGCGCCACGGCGGCGCGCCGGTCGAAGTCGAAACCGCGCTCGACGGCGGCAAGGTGCGGCTGTCGGTGTTCGACCGCGGCCCCGGCATACCGGAGACCGAAACCGAACGCATGCTGCAGCCGTTCACGCGGCTCGATGCCGCGCGCAGCACCAGCGGTTCCGGGCTGGGGCTGGCGATCGTCGACCGCATCGCGCAGCTGCATCACGGCAGCGTCCGTCTGCTGGCGCGGGACGGCGGCGGGCTAGAGGCGCGCGTCGAACTGCCGGTCTAGCGCGCCGCGCTGGGTGCGGGACACGATCATCCTGCTGTAATCCTTGCGGCGTAAAATAATAATTATTTCGCCTCCGAAAAGGCCGCCATGCCGACACCCCGCGTTTCCAGAAGCGCAGGAAATCCCGGCGCCCCGGACCGCTTCAACATTCTGCTCGCGCTGTGCTTCGTCGCCGCCGGCGCATGGCAACTCGTGCTGCTACCGCTGCTGCTGTTGCCGCGCAACGGCATGTGGGGGCTGACGCTGATTCCGCTCGCATTGCTGACCAACACGCTGTGGGCGCTGATCCACGAAGCGATCCACGGTTCGCTGCACTCCAGCCGGCGCGTCAACGCCGGCCTCGGCCGTGCGCTGGCCATCGTGTTCGGTGCGCCGTTCGCATTGCTGCGCTGGGGCCATCTGCTGCACCACGCCTACAGCCGCACTCCGCGCGAGCGCAGCGAGGTGTTCGACCCGGCGCAAACCGGCCGCCGGCGCTTCGCGTACGCGTACTATTTCCGGCTGTGCGGCGGCCTCTATCTGGCCGAAGTGCTGGGCGCGCCGTTGCTGCTGATGCCGGAACGCTGGCTGCGCCGCGCCGGGAGCAGTCTGGCGCGCGACGACAACGTCGTCGCGCTGCTGCTGCAGAAGCTCGCCGCGCCGCAGACGCTGCGCGAAGCGCGGCTCGACGCCGCCGTCATCGTTGCGCTGCTGATCGCGAGCGCCTGGTGCTACGGCGCGTACTTCTGGATGCTGGCGGCGGCGCTGCTGGCGCGCGGTTTTCTGGTGTCGGTCACCGACAACGTCTATCACTACGGAACGCCGCTGACCGACGTGCGCGCGGCGAATAATCTCGAGCTGCCGCGGCCGTTGCAGGCGCTGCTGCTGAATTTCAACCTGCACGGCGTGCATCATCGCGCGCCCGATCTCGGCTGGCGCGCGCTTGAAGCGGAGTTCCGGCGCGTCGGCGCGTTCGACGGCGATTTCGCAGCCGCGCTACTCGATCAATTCCGGGGGCCGTTGCCGCTGACCGCGTTCAATGCATCATCCGGCGCGGATTACGCCGCGACATCCCAGCACGCCAGCGTCTGATAGGCGACGCCGCGCTCGTCGCGCGCCGCCTCGACCAGCGCAAAATCCCGCACCGGCCAGTCGAATGCGAACGCCGGCGTCGCCGCCGGCGGCCGCGCGTTGCGCAGCAGCGTCGCGTGCGGCACGTACGGCCGGCGGTCGAAATCGAAACCGGCATCTTCCAGCGCCCCTTCCAGTACGGCGACGAAATCCGACAATGGCGGCGGAACGGTGTGCGGCGCGACCCATACGATGCGATTGTGCCGCCAGTAGCGGACCGCGCCGAACCCGATGCTGAAAGCAGGCAGCCGCTGTGCGGCGGCAACCTCCTCCAGCGCGGGTATCTTCCCGCGCGCGACATCGCCGAGAAACACCAGTGTCATATGCAGATTGTCGCGGCGCGTCGCGCGTCCGCCGCATGAACGCCGCAGTTCCTGCCCAATACGGAACAGTTCGTCGCGCGCCGCGGCATCAGGCCACAGCGCAAAGAACAGCCGCGCGGTCGGCGCCGGAGTTTTCAGCCGTCCTTCTCGATCAGCGCCACCGCTTCGGCGGCGATGCCCTCGCCGCGGCCGGTGAAACCGAGCCGCTCGGTGGTCTTGGCCTTGACGTTGACGTTCTCCGCCGCGATGCCGAGGTCGGCCGCGATATTGGCGGCCATCGCCGAAATATGCGGTGCCAGCCGCGGTTCCTGTGCGATCACGGTGGCGTCGATATTGACGACGCGCCAGCCGTCCCGCGCCAGCAACCCGCCGGCCGCGCGCAGCAGCTCGCGGCTGTCGATGCCCTTGTAGCGCGGATCGCGGTCCGGAAAGTGGCGGCCGATATCGCCTAGCGCGGCGGCGCCGAACAGCGCGTCGCAGATCGCGTGCAGCAGCACGTCGGCGTCGGAGTGCCCTTCGAGGCCCATCTCGTACGGAATCGTCACGCCGCCGATAATCAGCTTGCGCCCCGCCTTCAGCGCGTGCGCGTCGAATCCCTGTCCGATCCTCATCTAAACCTTTTCAACCACAGATGAACGCAGATGTGCACAGATAAAACCCGCCGATAAAAATCGCGCCGGAAAATTTCCTCGCCGATTGGGAGTGCATTTTATCCTTATCAGCGTTTATCTGCGTCCATCTGCGGTTGCATCGATCCGAGTATCAATTCCGCGAGCGCCAGGTCCTGAGGATAGGTGATTTTAAAGTTGCGCGCGTCGCCGGTCACCAGTTGCGGCCGCACGCCGAGTTGCTCGACCGCGTACGCTTCGTCGGTCGCCGCCGCCGGATCGATCGCGCGCAGCGCCTCGAGCAGCAGCCGGTAGCGGAACATCTGCGGCGTCTGCGCCTGCCACAGGTGTTCGCGCGCCTCGGTGCAAACCACGCGGGCGTCGTCATCGCCGCGTTTCAGCGTATCGACCACCGGCAGCGCCAGCAGGCCGCCGCTATCGCCGTCGCGTACCGCGGCGATCAGCCGCGCCAGCGCTTCCGGCGCCAGGCACGGCCGTACCGCGTCGTGCACCAGCACCCAGTCGGCGCCGTCGATCTCATCGCGCGCGGCGAGCAGTCCGTTGAATACGCTGGCCGCACGCGTTTCGCCGCCGCAATACAGCGGCGTGATCCGCGCCGCCAGCGGCTGCCAGTCGTATCGTGCGTAATGCGTATCGCCGGGCGCCAGCACCACGAATACGCGTTCGATCGCCGGGTCGCGGCACAGGGTAGCGAGCGCATGATGGAGCAGCGGCCGGCCCGCCAGCATCAGGTACTGCTTGGGCAGATCGCCGCCGATGCGCGTGCCGCTGCCGGCGGCGGGAACCAGTGCAAACAGCTTCGCCATAGGGCGACGATTTTAGCAGCCCCGCTGCGCAACCACGCCGCCGGCGATGCGCGGCGCGCCTATAATAGGCCTTGAAATGGCCGCTGCGCCCCACATTTGGGTGCCTATGAATAAAGTGCGTGCGCCCGCGGTCGCGGGCATGTTCTATCCAGCCGGCGGCGTCGAACTCGCGCGCGAGGTCGGCGCGCTGCTCGCGCAGGCGGCGCCCGACGCGCGCGGCAAGCCGTTGCCGAAGGCGATCATCGCGCCGCACGCCGGCTACGTCTATTCCGGGCCGATTGCGGCCAGCGTCTACGCGCAGCTGGCGCCGGCGCGGCAGACCATCCGCCGCATCGTGCTGCTCGGCCCCGCGCATCGCGTGCTGGTGCGCGGCCTGGCGCTGCCGGCAGCGCAGGCGTTCGCGACGCCGCTCGGCGCCGTGCCGCTCGACGAAGCCGCCGTCGCACGCATCGCGGCGCTGCCGCAGGTGACGGTCAGCGACGCTGCGCATGCCGCCGAACATTCGCTTGAAGTGCACCTGCCGTTCCTGCAAACCCTGTTCGAAAATTTTTCCGTGGTGCCGTTGGTGGTCGGCGACGCCACCGCGGAACAGGTCGCACAGGTGCTCGACGCGCTGTGGGGTGGCCCCGAAACCCTGATCGTCGTCAGCTCCGACCTTTCGCATTATCTCGGTTATTCCGACGCACAGGCGATCGACCGCGCGACCGCGCAGTCTGTTCTCAATCTCGACGGCATCCTGTCGCACAGCCAGGCGTGCGGCGGCACGCCGGTCAACGGGCTGCTGCTCACGGCGCGCCGGCGCGGTTTGCAGCCGGAACTGCTCGACCTGCGCAACTCCGGCGACACTGCGGGCGACCGCCGGCGCGTCGTCGGCTATGGCGCATTTGCTTTTTACGAGACTCCGCATGTGCACTGAACCCGTCACCGCATCGTCGGAAAACGACGGCAACGAATTGCTGCCCGAGAACGCCGGCAACGTTCTGCTGCCTGAAAACGCCGGCAGCATCCTGCTGCCGCTGGCGCGCGCCGCAATTGCACGACAACTGAACTTGTCCGCCGCGGTGGACGACAGCGCGCCGTGGCTGCGCGCGATCGGCGCCAGTTTCGTCACGCTGAAGAAGGACGTCGAGCTGCGCGGCTGCATCGGCACACTCGAAGCGCAACGGCCGCTCGGCCTCGACGTCGCCGCCAACGCAATCGCAGCAGCATTCCGCGATCCGCGCTTCGCGCCGCTGAGGCACGACGAATTCGACGCGGTGCGCATCGAGGTTTCGGTGCTGTCGCCGAGCGCGCCGCTGGCGTTCCGCGACGAGGCCGACGCGCTGGCGCAGCTGCGGTCCGGACGCGACGGCGTGATTTTCGAAAGCGACGGGCGGCGTTCGACCTTCCTGCCACAGGTATGGGAGCAGTTGCCCGAGCCGCGGCTGTTTCTCGCCCAGCTCAAGATCAAGGCCGGGCTGCCGCACGATTTCTGGAGCCCGCGCGTCCGGCTCGCGCGCTACACCGTGAGCAAGTGGCATGAAACCCGCTGACGCCGATCAAGGACTGCATCCTGGCCGCTGGTGGCGTCGGCTCGATGACGGCCGCCTCCAGTGCGACCTGTGTCCGCGCGACTGCAAACTCCACGAAGGTCAGCGCGGCGCATGCTTCGTGCGGCAGCGCGTCGGCGACCGGATGATGCTGACCACTTACGGCCGTTCGTCGGGATTCTGCATCGACCCGGTCGAGAAGAAGCCGCTCAACCATTTCTATCCGGGATCGAGCATCCTTTCGTTCGGCACCGCCGGCTGCAACCTCGCCTGCAAATTCTGCCAGAACTGGGACATCAGCAAATCGCGCGAGATGGACACGCTGATGGATCAGGCGTCGCCGCAGGCGATCGCCGACGCCGCGGTCGAATACGGCTGCAAAAGCGTCGCTTTCACCTACAACGATCCGGTGATCTTCGCCGAGTATGCGATGGACACCGCCGACGCCTGCCGGGAACGCGGCGTAAAGAGCGTCGCGGTCACCGCCGGCTACATGCACGATGCGGCGCGGCGCGAGTTCTACGCGAAAATGGACGCGGCCAACGTTGACCTCAAGGCGTTCACCGACGATTTCTACTTCAAGCTGTGCGGCGCGCGCCTGCAGCCGGTGCTCGACACCCTGGTCTATCTGAAACATGAAACCAGCGTGTGGTTCGAAATCACCACGCTGCTGATCCCCGGCAAAAACGATTCGACCGAAGAACTGACCGCGATGTGCGCGTGGATCATAAAGGAGCTCGGCCCCGACGTGCCGCTGCACTTCACCGCCTTCCATCCCGACTGGAAAATGACCGACATTGCGGCGACGCCGGCGGCGACGCTGCGCCGCGCGCGGCAGATCGCGCAGGACGCCGGTCTGCATTACGTCTACACCGGCAACGTCCATGACAGCGAAGGCGGCACCACGTTCTGCCCGCAGTGCCGCGCCGCGCTGATCGTGCGCGACTGGCACCGCATCGTTTCCCACGACCTGACGCCGGCCGGCGACTGTCCGCACTGCGCGACACGCATTGCTGGCGCCTTCGAGGCATTTCACGGCCAGTTCGGACAGCGGCGCATCCCGGTCGCCATCGCATCGCGCTGATGCCTGCTTCATCGGGGCCGCCGGTATAATGGCGGCCTTTTGCAGTTTGCATGATGTCTGCCGCAGCAACGCCGCCGGGCCGGAACAACGATAGCGGCCCGCTCTACGGTTCCGCCGACGCGCTCGCGATCGCTGAAACCGCGGGCAAGGTGCGTCCGCTGCTGGTGATCACCGCGACCGCGCTCGACGCGCAGCGCCTGCTCGACGAGATCAAGTATTTCGCGCCGCGCCTCGAAGTCCATCTGCTGCCTGACTGGGAAACGCTGCCGTACGACAGTTTCTCGCCGCACCACGACCTGGTGTCGGAGCGGCTGGCGACGCTGCACCAGATCGTGCGGCGCGCGTTCGACGTCGCGATCGTACCGGTCGCCACCGCGCTCTACCGGCTGCCGCCGGTCGAATATCTCGCGGCGCGCACCTTCTTCTTCGAGCAGGGCGCACGATTGCCGACCGACGAACTGCGGCGGCAACTGGCGCTTGCCGGCTATACTCACGTCGCGCAGGTGGTGTCGCCCGGCGAATACAGTTTCCGCGGCGGGCTGATTGACCTGTTCCCGATGGGCAGCCGGCTGCCGTACCGGATCGACCTGATCGACGACGAGATCGAAACCCTGCGCACCTTCGATCCCGACACCCAGCGCAGCATCTACAAGGTCAACGAAATACGGCTGCTGCCGGCGCGCGAGTTTCCGCTCGACGAAGACGGCCAGACCGCGTTCCGCAAAAATTTCCGTGCGCGCTTCGAGGGCGATCCATCGCGCGTCAAGCTCTACAAGGATGTCAGCAACGGCATCGCGCCGGCCGGCATCGAATATTACCTGCCGCTGTTCTTCGAGAACACCGCGCTGCTCGCCGATTACCTGCCGCCGGAAACCAGCGTCGTGCTGCACGGCGACGCGCAGGCCGCGATCGCGCAGTTCTGGCGCGACACGCAGGCGCGCTACGAAATGGTGCGCGGTGACCTGAGCCGGCCGGTGCTGCCGCCGGACGAACTGTTCCTGCCCGCCGACCGTTTCTTCGGCATGCTGAAGCCGTTTCCGCGCATCGAAATCCCATCGCTCAATGCTCAATCCTCGATCCTGAATCCCGAATCCTGCATCCCGCCCTCCCTCGCCGTCGAGCGGCGTGCCGACAATCCGCTGCACCGGTTGCGGTCGTTTCTCGATGGCTTCAGCGGCCGCGCGCTGGTGCTCGCGGAAAGTCCCGGCCGCCGCGAAACGATGTCCGACTATTTCGCCGAATACGGAATCACGCCGGCGCCGTGCCAGAGCTTCGCCGATTTTCTTGCCGCCGGCGACAGATTGATGCTCGGCGTCGCGCCGCTCGCCGGCGGCTTCATCGACGGCGCGCGCAACTTCGCGATCATCACCGAGAACGAGCTGTATCCGTCGCAGGTGCGGCCGCGCCGCGAGCGCGAGGCCAGAAAGACCAGCGCCGAAGGCATGCTGCGCGACCTGTCGGAGATCAAGCCCGGCGATCCGGTGGTGCACGAGCAGCACGGCATCGGCCGCTATCTCGGATTGCAGAATCTCGATCTCGGCGAAGGCACGATGGAATTCCTGACGCTCGAATACGCGGGCGGTGCGAAACTGTATGTGCCAGTCTCGCAGTTGCACCTGATCGGCCGCTACAGCGGCGGCCCGCCGGAATCGGCGCCGTTGCACGAACTCGGCAGCGGCCAGTGGGACAAGGCGAAGAAGAAGGCCGCGCAGCAGGTGCGCGACACTGCGGCCGAGCTGCTCAACCTCTACGCGCAGCGTGCGGCGCGCCACGGCCACGCGTTCACGCTGAAGCCGCACGACTACGAAGCGTTCGCCGAAGGTTTTCCATTCGAGGAAACGCCCGACCAGCGCGCCGCGATTCAGGCGGTGCTGAACGACCTGCAGCAGGGCAAACCGATGGACCGGCTGATCTGCGGCGACGTCGGCTTCGGCAAGACCGAAGTCGCGCTGCGCGCTGCGTTCGTCGCAGTCAACGAGGGCAAGCAGGTCGCGGTGCTGGTACCGACCACGCTGCTCGCCGAGCAGCACTTCAACACCTTTTCCGACCGCTTCGCCGATTCCGCGGTCAAAATCGCCGAGCTGTCGCGCTTCCGTTCGACGAAGGAAGTCGGCGCCGCCGTCGCCGCGCTGAAGGAGGGCAAAATCGACATCGTGATCGGCACCCACAAGCTGCTGTCCGGCGACGTCAAGTTCAAAAATCTCGGCCTCGTCATCATCGACGAAGAGCACCGTTTCGGCGTGCGCCAGAAGGAAAAGCTGAAGGCGCTGCGCGCGGAAGTGGACGTGCTGACGCTGACCGCGACGCCGATTCCGCGCACGCTCGGCATGGCGCTCGAAGGCTTGCGTGATTTCTCGGTGATCGCGACCGCGCCGCAACGCCGGCTCGCAATCAAGACTTTCGTGTCGCGCACCAGCAAGGGGTTGATCCGCGAGGCGGCGCTGCGCGAGCTGAAGCGCGGCGGGCAGATTTATTTCCTGCACAACGACATCGACACCATCGCGCAGACGGAAGAAAACCTCGCGCAACTGCTGCCGGAGGCGCGCATCCGCATCGCGCACGGGCAGATGCGCGAGCGCGAACTCGAACTGGCGATGCGCGATTTCTACCAGCAGCGCTTCAACCTGCTGCTGTGCACGACCATCATCGAGACCGGCATCGACGTGCCGAGCGCCAACACCATCATCATCAACCGCGCCGACAAGTTCGGCCTCGCCCAGCTGCACCAGTTGCGCGGCCGCGTCGGCCGCTCGCACCACCAGGCCTACGCCTACCTGCTGCTGCCCGACGAAGGCGAGATCACCGCCAACGCCAGGAAGCGCCTCGAAGCGATCCAGATGATGGAGGAACTCGGCTCCGGTTTCTTCCTCGCGATGCACGATCTCGAAATCCGCGGCGCCGGCGAAGTGCTCGGCGAATCACAGTCGGGTGAAATGCAGGAAGTCGGCTTCAATCTTTACTGCGCGATGCTCGATAGCGCGGTGCGCTCATTGAAGGAAGGCAAGGAACCCGATCTCAATGCGCCGCTCGGCGTGACCACCGAAATCAACTTGCACGCGGCGGCGCTGCTGCCGGAAGATTACGTCAACGACGTGCACGAGCGGCTGGTGCTCTACAAGCGGCTCGCCAACTGCGAGGACGAAGAACAACTGCTTGAAATGCACGAGGAACTGATCGATCGCTTCGGCGTGCCGCCGCCGCCGGCGCGTACGCTGCTCGAAAGCCACCGCCTGCGCGTGCTCGGCAAACCGCTCGGCGTCGCGCGCCTCGACGCCACCGACAGCGCGCTGCAGATCCAGTTCGTGCCCAATCCGCCGCTCGACGCCAGCCGCATCATTCAACTGATCCAGAAAAACAGGAATTACAAACTGGCCGGGCAGGACAAACTCAGGGTCGCGGCGGACATGCCGGAAGTCAAGGAGCGGATTGCGGCGATTCGGGAGATCTTCGGAAAATTGGGATAAGCCGTTCGTATTCACAATGCACGCGGCGCTTCACCCAGCTTCGATTCTCTTTTGCTCCGCCTCATGATCAAGTGATTCAATATGTCCCGGGAGCCCACCTTCAGCCGGATCGCGAGAAAAACGATTGGGTTACAATAGCGCTTCAAGGATATCGAGGAGATCGGCATGCATTTCACCATCGAACACGAACGCGAGGATGATGGCCGCTGGCTCGCCGAGATTCCGCAAATCCCCGGCGCCCTTGCGTATGGCAGTACTGCTAATGAGGCAATGGCGAAGGCCGAAGCCCTGGCATTGCGCGTGCTCGCCGAGCGCATCGAGCACAACGAAGCCGGACCGCAACCCATCTCCATAGTTGTTCCCGCCGCGTGAGCGTGTGACCTTCGAGTAAGGCCCGCCACGTATTAGCTGCCCTGTTTCGGATCGGCTGGACGATCAAACGCCAGTCCGGTTCTCATAAGACTCTCGCTCGCCTCGGTTGGGCCGACATCGTCTTTGCTTTCCACGATGGAGATGAGATCGGCCCGAAGATGCTCGCGCGCATCGCCAAACACACCGGCTTGACACCCGAGGATCTATGAGCGCCGGCGCTTGCCGCTCAGCCGTGCTAGTGGAGGGCGCGCGCCACCGACAGTGCAATCCAGCCACAATTGGAGCGGATTGCGGCGATTCGGGAAATCTTCGCGAAACTTGCGTAAAACTGCGCGGCGAGCCTTCGTTTGGTTTATCCTGTTCCATATGGTGCAATATCGGTTTACAGATTATTTTGAGAATGAGGTTTTGCGTAAAAGGACTTATCTGAAAAAGGAATGGTGTGTTCGAGTGCTGCAAAATCCAGTACGGGTCGAGCAGCAGGAAAACAACCGATATCGTTTTTGGGGCGTATGCGAGGAACTCGGTGAACGGTACTTGCGAGTTATAACGCTCGAGGACAAGATCACCATACATAATGCTTTTCCGGACAGAGGATTCAAACCATGAAACTGAATTACTATCCCGAAACCGATTCGCTCTATATCGATCTTTCCGGGCAGCCGAGCGCAGAGAGCCGCGAAATATCGCAGGGCATCGTGCTCGATTACGATGCCAAGGGCAATCTGGTCGGCATCGATATTGACAATGCGAGCAAGAAAGTCCAGCTTGAGAAACTCGTGCTCAACAAGCTACCTTCCGATATCGAAACTCTTCCCGCCTGATATTGGTCGCCCGACATTGCGCGCATCGACGCCACCGACAGCGCGCTGCAGATTCAATTCATCCCTAAGCCGCCGCTCGATGCCAGCCGTATCATTCAGTTGATCCAGAAGAACAAACAATACAAACTAGCGGGACAGGACAAGCTCAGAATTACGGCAGACATGTCGGAGGTCAAGGAGCGGATTATGGTGATTCAGGAGCTTTTTGGAAGGCTGGGATAGATTTTTTCATTTTGGGTCACTAATCTGAATCAAACCCCACATAACTCAAGGAGACATCATGGGAAAACTTCGCATTCGATTGGGGGGAAATGAGATTGAACTAGAAGGCCCAGATGCCTTCATTAGTAAACAATTAAATCAGTTTTATGCACGTCTCGGCGCAACCCTAATAAGTAAACCAGCTATCAAAGAACAAATTCTTTCGTCAGCGCCCCACGGGAAAACAGGAGGGAAAGCGCCCACCCCTGCGGAATTTTATAAGCAAAAAAAGAAAACGGATGGAGTCTCCCAAATACTCATCTTTGGGAAATATCTAGAGCAGTATAGAAACAAATCTGAATTTACCCGAAAAGATATTAACGCGATCACCACTGAGGCAAAATTTTCGAAAGACATTCACGCCCAATATTTTACAAACGCGGTAAAACAAGGACTCCTCCGAAAACAAGGTCAAAATTATTCACTAACGTTAAGCGCCGAAGAACTCCTTGCGACCATTTGACATAGATCCCCGTGTCACCGCTTGAGTTCTTGGAACAATTTCCAAACCACGCAGACTTCTCCCGCAAGTCTCGAGTAATACTATTTGCTTATTACCTTCGTCAATTCGAAAGCGCCACAGAATTTTCTGCGACCAGCATTAAAAGCTGCTTCGAACGATCACACCTAAAATTACCCACCGACCTCGCCTTCCTGCTTAAATCATTGACAAAGGGGCGGGAAGCGCCCCTTCTCAAGATCAAGGGGAGATATGCATTATCTCTTTATGGATTAAATGAAGTTGAAGCCATCATCCCAACCCCCTCTATAACTTCAACTACCGGAACATCTCTCTTAGCAGCTGCACTGCCCTTCCTACAGAGAACTATTTCCAAAATTACCGACGCACAGCGAAAAGAATTTCTTGCTGAAGCAATTTCTTGTTTGGAAGTTAAAGCCAGGAGGGCAACAGTAATACTTTCATGGATTGCGGCGCTAGATCACATGTATGAATATGTGCTCGCTCATAAATTAAACGAATTTAACTCCGCCCTTTCCAAACAACCCTGGAATTCAAAGCGATTAAAAATCGCAAAGAAAGACGATTTTGGAGAAATCAAAGAGTCTGACTTCATCCTGGTTTGTCGTTCCGCTCGAATTATCACTGGCGATGTAAGGAAACTTCTAGACGAAAAACTTGGATTCCGCAATTCCTGCGCCCATCCTTCATCTATCGCTGTAGGTGACTCTAAAGTTCTTAGCTTTATTGAAGATTTAATAGACAACGTAGTCGCAAAACACCTGATATAACGATTACTCGAGCAAAATAAATAACGAATGGGAAGGGGTCCCATTTGTTCTGCGATCACGACCATCGATCACGCCATATACTGCTGATCGGTCACATGCTCCATCCATTCGACGGCTTTGCCGTTCAGCATTTCGAGAACGGCGATGTGCGTCATTGCCGTTGTCGCCGTCGCGCCGTGCCAGTGCCTGTGGTTCGGCGGACACCAGACGACATCGCCGGCATTGATCTCGACTTTCGCTTCACCATCGCATTGCGTCCAGCCGCGTCCGGCGGTCACCACCAGTAGCTGCCCCAGCGGATGGGTGTGCCACGCGGAACGCGCGCCGGGCTCGAAGGTGACGCTGAGCGCCATCAGACGCGCCGGCGCTTCGGCCTGATGCAACGGGTCAAGCCGCACATTGCCGGTGAACCATTCCGCAGGGCCTTTGGCCGAGGGTTGTGAGCCATTGCGCTTGAGGATCATCATGATCGCCTCCTTTCACGATTGGAGCGTGGCCATGTCGATCACAAAGCGGTATTTGACATCGCCCTTCACGGTGCGGTCGTAGGCCTGGTTCACGTCCTTGATCGCGATTTTTTCGATGTCGCAGACGATGTTGTGCCTGCCGCAGAAATCGAGCATCTCCTGCGTTTCCGGCAGACCGCCGATCAGCGATCCGGCCATCGAGCGGCGACGGAAGATGAAGGGCACGCCGCTGACGTTCTTCAAGGGCTCGACCGCGCCGACCACGACCATCGTCGCGTCGCGCTTCAGCAGCGCCATGTAGGGATCGGCGTCGTGACCGACCGGAATCGTGTTCAGCAGGAAGTCGAAGCTGTTCTGCGCGGCCTGCATCGCCGCGGCGTCTTTGGAGACGAGAACTTCATCCGCGCCGAGCTTGCGGGCGTCTTCGCCTTTTTTGGGTGAGGTCGTAATCATCACCACATACGCACCCATCGCGTGCGCGAGTTTCACGCCCATGTGGCCGAGACCGCCGAGGCCGATGATGCCGACCTTCTGCCCCGCCCCGACTTTCCAGTGCTTCAACGGTGAATAGGTGGTGATGCCGGCGCACAGCAGCGGCGCGGCGGCGGCGGGGTCGAGGTTTTCCGGGATGCGCAGGACGAAATGTTCATCGACGGTGATCCTGTCGGAATAGCCGCCGAACGTCATTTTATGCGGCGTGCCGCCGATCCTGTCCTCGCTGTTGTAGGTGCCGGTCCAGCCGTTGTCGCAGTATTGTTCGAGGCCGTCATTGCACGACGGGCAATGACGGCAGCTATCAACGAGACAACCGACGCCAACCAGATCGCCGGCCTTGAACCGGGTGACCTTGCCGCCGACGGTCTTCACGCGCCCGACGATTTCATGACCGGGCACGAACGGATAATGCGCCATGCCCCACTCGTTGCGGGCCATGTGAATGTCGGAATGGCAGATGCCGCAGTACAGAATGTCGATCACCACATCCTGCGGACGCGGGTCGCGGCGCTCGAAGCTGAACGGAACCAGTTTATCGGTGGCGGAACGGGTCGCATAACCCCTGGCTTGCATCGTCATGATTTTCTCCTGACTGAAATGAACGGCAATGGCCTTTTATTCATTTTACCGCCGCCGTCACCACAATTTCTATCTTCCACTCCGGCCTCGCGAGATTCGCCTGTACGGTGGCGCGCGGCGGCGTGTGACCGGGAACGACCCACTTTTCCCACACGCCGTTCATCGCATCGAAATCGGCCAGGTCCTTGAGGAAAATCTGCGCGCGCAGGATTCTGCTTTTGTCGCTGCCCGCGCGCGCCAGCAGCGCGTCGATGGCGGCAAGCACCTGTGCGGTCTGCCCCCTGATGTCCTGACTGCCGTCGGCGGCGACCTGGCCGGCGAGATAAGCCACGCCGTTGTACACGGCGAGCTCGGACATGCGGGGGCCGACATCGAAACGTTGTATGGTGCTCATGGTTTTGCCTTCCTTTATTGAAAACCGGTTCACGAAGCGCGCTGCGCGACTTCCGATTCCGGCGTCGAACCGGTGTGGTGGGTGCCGAGGCCGGCGCCGCGCGCGTCAATGCTACCGACAGCGTGCGCCGGATTCAATCCGCGCCGGCCGGAACCGACCCGGCGTCGCGGCGAAGAGGCCGCAGGCCGAACCACAAATCGAGGCGCTGAGGGAAATTCCGGACAAGCCGGAATAGCCCTATCGATAAATCCCGCCGCGCGTTATAAGATTGAACACAATGAGTGATACAAAGGTCGGGCGGCTGACGGATCGGCAATTCGTGCGGATTTCGCGCGCGCTGGCCGAGCCGCGGCGCTACCAGATCCTCAAGCAGATCGCGGATTGCAACGATCCGATGCGCTGCAGCAGCCTGCGCCGGTTCCACCGCGTCAGCGCCGCGACCCTTTCCCATCATATCAAGGAGCTGGAGACGGCCGGCCTGGTGCAAATCGAGCGTGCCGGCAAGTTCATGAATCTCTCGCTCCGGCGCGACGTCCTGCGCGCCTATCTCGACCGGCTTTCCAGAATCTGAGGCTCCGGCAGAAACGTGATTTGACTTCAGTTCGTTATCAGTTAGATAATTATCTAATTGTCTAATCGATCAGGAGAACCGAGATGAGCAGATTGACGGGCAGGGTCGCCGTTGTGACGGGCGCTTCGAAGGGCATCGGCGCAGGCATCGCCAAAAGCCTGGGGGCGGCGGGCGCGGCGGTCATCGTGAACTATGCTTCCAGCAAGGAGGGCGCGGACAAAGTGGTGGCGGAAATCACCGGCAAAGGCGGCAAGGCCATCGCGGTGCAGGGCGACGTATCGAAAGCCGATGATGTGAAGCGACTGTTCGCGGAAACGAAAAAGGTGTTCGGCACGCCGGACATCCTGGTCAACAACGCCGGGGTTTTTCAATTCGATCCGATCGAGACGGTCACCGAAGCCGAATTCCACCGCCAGTTCAACACCAATGTCCTGGGGACGATCCTGACGACTCAGGAAGCGGTCAAGCATTTCGGCGCCGCAGGCGGCAGCGTGATCAACATCGGTTCCGTCGCCAGTACCAAGGGGATGCCGACCTCGGTCGTCTATGCGGCAACCAAGAGCGCGCTTGATTCGGTGACGCAGGTGCTCGCCAACGAACTGGGGCCGCGGAAAATCCGCGTCAACTCGATCAATCCGGGCGGCGTCGAGACCGAAGGCACCCATCGGATAGGCATGATCGGCAGCGATTTCGAAAAACAGATCGTCGCGCAAACGCCGCTGGGAAGAATCGGCCAGCCGGAAGACATCGCGCGCATCGCAGTATTTCTGGCCTCCGACGATTCGGGCTGGCTGACCGGCGAAAAAATCACCGCGTCCGGCGGATTCCGCTGACACGCGGCAACGCGCGCGCCTGCCGGGGCGCGCGGTACTAAACTTCCCCAACGCTGACAGGCAGCGCCGCAATTCATCCCGCCCCCGCCGCGTCGGGATGACATCACTTGATCGCGGCGATCCAGGAAATTTTCCGGAAACTGGGGTAGGCTTCGATAAATTACCGCGAACCTCAGGACATGTCCGACCCGCGCGTCTTTTTCGCCGCCGAGCGCACGCTCCTCGCCTGGATACGCACCGGCATTACGGTGACGGCTTTCGGGTTCGTCGTCGCGCGCTTCGGGCTTTTTCTCGAACTGCTTGCTGCCGAACGTGCGGCGCCATCTCCCTCGTCGGCAACCATGGGGCGCTTCTCCAACGGCATCGGCATTGCGCTCGCGCTGTTCGGCGCCGCCATCATGTTCTTCGCCGCGATCCAGCACCGGCGTTTCATATCTTCCCTGCCGCCCGCCGATGTGCCGCCGCTTTATCACCGCGGCTTTCCGGTGTTTTCGGCCTTCATTCTCGGCGGGTTGGGCCTTCTGCTCGCGATTTATCTCGCGGCAACCTGATCGAAGCAGGCTCGGGATAGCGCTTCGCCTCCGGAAAGCGCCATGTGCAGCGGGTCTGCCCCCGTTTAAGGATTGAAGCCGACAGCGCTCAAATGGGATTAGAATGAACGCCTATTCGGCGGGAGACTAAAATGATTTTGCCGCAGCAAAAAAACGGGCGGTTTTTCTGGGGAAGACTCGCTCCCGGCGAGCACGTCGTTCAAATCTATAAAAGCGATGAACAGTTTATTGCCTGCCTTGAGGCGTTTGTGGCTGAAGGATTGGAGCAGAATGAGTGTGTGATCGTCATAGCAACCCGATCGCATTTGTCGGCCCTTGAGCATGGATTGAGAAAGCGCGGCTGCGACCTGGACCATTCGAACGATCAATATATTGCCTTTGATGCGCACGAAACGCTCGCCAGGCTCGTGCCCGGGAAATCGCCGGACGAAGCGTGCCTTGAAAAATTCATGGTCGAATTATTCGCGAGAATCCGCGGTCGGCAAATACGGGCGTTCGGTGAAATGGTGGCCATTTTATGGTCGCGTGGAGACTACGAGACAACGCTGTTGCTGGAACAACTGTGGGACAAAATCGCCCGCCGGGAGAAATTTCCGATTTTTTGCGCTTATCCCGCCAGCAGCTTCAGCGGAAAGCTGGAAGAGCCGGTGAGAGCGATTTGTGAGGTGCACTCCAAGGTAGTCCTGGATTTCGCCACTTAAGCAGTTGCTGCGCGGATCGAATTGAACGGAGTGAAATTATCAACTCCTCGACCGGTATAACAGCGGGAATTTAGACCCAAAGATTCAGCGGGGGGCCAGGGTCGCCCCCCCCGATCGCTTCATCAATCACTCCGTTTCTTGTTGTCATGCTTAACGACTGGCGCCAGAAACGAAAAGATCTCGGTAATCGAAGATATGAATGAAAATAAACCTCGCTGCAAGTGGGCCGGGCCCCATCAGCTGTATATCGAATACCACGACAGGGAATGGGGCGTGCCGCTGCACGACGACCGGCGGCTGTTCGAGATGCTGAACCTCGAAGGCGCGCAGGCGGGACTGAGCTGGCTGACGATCCTGAAGAAACGCGTCGGTTACCGCAAGGCGTTCGCCAATTTCGACGCCGCGAAGATCGCCAAGTACACGACGGCGAAACAGGCGGCGCTGATGAAAGACGACGGCATCGTGCGCAACCGGCTCAAGATCAATGCGGTGGTCGAAAACGCGAAAGCCTATCTGAAAGTCCGGCGCGAGTTCGGCAGCTTCGACCAATACATCTGGGGATTCACCGGACGGAGAACGCTGAAACGCGCGGAACGGAAAAAAGCCGTCGCGATCAGCACGCGGATGAGCAAGGAGCTGAAGAAACGCGGCTTCCGCTTCGTCGGCGCGACGATCTGCTACGCTTTCATGCAGGCGGTCGGCATGATCGACGATCACTCTCCCCGCTGCTTCCGCGCCGGGCGATAATAACGCCCCGGCTTTCCACAGGAGGAAATGCGATGCGCCCCACCCTCGCCGCCGCCGCGGCCCTCGCACTGCTCAGCACCCCGGCTGTCGCCGACGAAACGCGCAGCACGCTCGACGACCAGCAGAGCGTCGCCGTCACCATTTACAACGACGACCTTGCGCTGGTGAAGGACCAGCGCAAAATCCAGCTCGGCAACGGCCGCCAGTCCCTAGCCTTCCGCGATGTCAGCGCGCGCATCAGACCGGAGACCGCGCTGCTGCGCAGCCTGTCGAGCCCCGGCAAGCTCGCGGTGATCGAGCAGAACTTCGATTTCGATCTGCTGACGCCGCAGAAGCTGCTCGAAAAATATGTCGGCAAGAGCGTCAACGTGATCCGCACCAACCCCGCCACCGGCGCGGAAACCGCCGAGTCGGCGCAGGTGCTGGCGGCGAACAACGGCGTCGTGCTGAAGATCGGCGACCGCATTGAGACCGGCATTCCCGGCCGCCTCGTCTATCCCGACGTGCCGGCCAACCTGCGCGACCGGCCGACGCTGGTGATGCTGCTCGACAACGGCGGCGCCGCGCAGCAGGACGTCGAGCTGTCGTATCTGACCGGCGGCCTCAGCTGGAAAGCCGACTACGTGGCCGAATTGAACGCCAATGACGACAAACTCGATCTCTCCGGCTGGGTCACGCTGACCAACACCAGCGGCACGACTTACCGCGACGCGAAACTGCAACTGGTGGCCGGTGACGTCAACCGCGTGCGGGATGAATTACGCCAGATGCCTGCCGTCGCCGGACTGATGGCGAAGAACGCGGCGGCCGAATCGCGGATGGCCGAAGAGTCGCTGCTCGAATACCATCTGTACACGCTCGACCGCCCGACCACGATCGCCGAGAACCAGACCAAGCAGGTGTCGCTGCTGTCCGCCGCCGGCGTTCCGGTGCGCAAGGAACTGGTGCTGAAAGGCAACGATTACTACTACGGATCGAGCTACGGCGAACTGGGACAGAAGATGAAGGTCGGCGTGTTCATCGAGTTCGACAACCGGGAAACAAGCCGCCTCGGCATGCCGCTGCCGAAAGGCGTGGTGCGCGTCTACAAGAAGGACAGCGCCGGCAACGCGCAGTTCGTCGGTGAGGACGGCATCGACCACACGCCGAAGAACGAGAAGGTACGCCTGAAACTCGGCGACGCGTTCGACGTCACCGCCGACAAGAAGCAGACCGATTTCAGGAAGCTGCCCAATCCGGCAAAGGGCAACGCACTGTTCGAGAGCGCCTACGAGATCGTGCTGAAGAACGCGAAGAAGGAAACCGTCAGCGTCACGGTGCAGGAACCGATTCCTGGCGACTGGAAGGTGCTCGAGTCGAGCCAGCCGTTCGAAAAGGCGGCCAGTAACACCGCGCTGTGGAAAATCAGCGTGCCGGCCGAAGGCAGTGCGACGCTGACCTACCGCGTGCAGGTCAGGTATTGAATGACAACAAACCGGGAGGAAACATGAAAACGATACTGTATCTGACGGTCATCGCATTCGGAGCCACGGTCTCCACCGCGGCGCTGGCGCGCTCGGAAGCCTGCCATCCGGCCGGTGAAAAGGAAATCGCCGCGCTGTTCGACCGCTGGAACGCGTCGCTGCAGACCGGCGACCCGCACAAGGTGGTTGCCAATTACGCCGAGAAGTCGGTGCTGCTGCCGACGGTATCGAACAAGCCGCGGGTGACGGCTGAAGAGAAGGAGGATTACTTCGAGCACTTCCTGCAGAAAAAACCGTCCGGCAAGATCGACTGGCGCTGGATCGAGATCGACTGCAACACCGCGATCGATGCCGGCCTCTATACGTTCACGTTCGGCGACGGCAGCACGGTTCCGGCGCGCTACACCTATACCTACAAGTGGAGCGGCGGGCAATGGCTGATCACTTCGCACCATTCCTCGGCGATGCCGGAAAAATGAGATTCGCCGCCGCGATCGCCGCCATCTTCTCCTGCTGCCCGTTCGTCCCGGCGTATGCCGCGACGACCGCACAGCAGGCATTCATGGATGCGACGACCCGGAGCGTAGAAAAATATATCGCGGTGCCGTGCGAGACGCCACAGACCGCCGAGATCAAGGTGCAACTGCAAAGCTTCGCTGACGGCCACCTGAAAAGCATCGAAATCGTGCAGCAAAGCGGCTATCCGCAGTACGACAAGGCGGTACTGAAGGCAATCGCCGATGCGCAGCCGCTGACAGTCAGCGATCCCGCAGCGTTGCAACATCTTGGCGATTCGATCCTGTATTTTCATCCGGGCATCCCGCCCTATCCCTGCAACCTGCAGCCGCTCAATGGAGACATTCCCAATCTCAAACTGAACGAGCTGCCCGCCGCGCCAAAAACGAAAACCCGGTGACGGGACCGCGCCGGTCGGCGTCGCGTCCGGATGTCATGAGACCGGCGCGCGCTTTTTTTTGCGGTCGCCGAACAGGCCGGCGATAGGGACGCCGGACTTGCCCGAAGGCGCCGGCATCTGGCCGATATCCGCCAGCGTGCAGCGATCGAGTTCCGACATGAAGGCGGACTTCGCGGCAAACAGAACCCCCTTGAGGCGGCACACCCTGGTAATCGCGCAGCGGTCGGTGCGTGGATTGAAGCATTCCAGAAGATCGAGATCGGGTTCGGTCTTTCTGACCACGTTGCCGATGGAAATCAGCCTGGCGTCCTTCGCCAGCCTGATGCCTCCACCCTTGCCGCGCGTGGTCTGGACAAAACCGGCCATCCCGAGGCTGTGTACGATCTTCACCAGATGATTGCGGGAGATCCGGTAAAAACCCGCTATTTCGGCAATGGTCGCCGGCTCTCCCTTCTTGTAGCTCAGGTACAGGAGCACGCGCAAAGAATAATCGGTGTATCGAGTCAGCCGCATAGTTGCATAGTTTGAGCACGCCGTTCGGCGCGGAGTTTGATCCAGATCAAGGTATCGGTGCGATCCGCACTATAACATGTATTCTGTATACATCTTATAACGACCCACAAGGAAAGGAAGGAGACCATGAGTTCCCTATACGAAAAAATAGGCGGCGAACCTGCCGTGAATGCCGCTGTCGACATTTTCTATCGCAAGGTGTTGAAAGATGATCGCATCAAACATTTCTTCAACGATATCGATATGGAAAAACAAGCGGCCAAACAAAAAGCATTTATAACGATGGCGCTGGGTGGCCCGAACAAGTACACCGGACTGGATATGCGCAAGGGCCACGCCCACTTGGTGGCGCGCGGACTCAACGATTCGCATTTCGACGCGGTGGTGGAGGATCTGGGCGCAACGCTCAAGGAACTCAATGTTCCGGCCGAGTCGATCGCCGAAATTGCCGCGCTGCTGGAAACAACCCGCAACGATGTTCTCGGCCGATAACCGGCCTGCCGGCACATGGTGAAAATTACCTATGACGGTCAGGCATTCGAGTGTCGGGAAGATGAGTCCGTACTCGACTGCCTGGGCGCTCATGGGATTTCGGTCCCCTCTTCCTGCCATGCCGGCGTGTGCCAAAGCTGCATGATGCGCGCGGTCCATGGAAAATTACCAGCCAAGGCTCAGTCGGGCTTAAAGCCTGCGCACGTTGCCAAGAACTTTTTTCTGGCGTGTATCTGCCATCCCGACAAAGATATCGAAATCGCTTTTGTCGATGAGACTCTGCAGAAATTTCCCGCCGATGTTCTGGATATCAGTCGTCTGAATAGCGACATCGTTCGCGTTCGCTTGCGACCACGGCAGCCGATGCAATACAGCCCGGGACAATTCATCAGGCTGTACAAAGATGCCTCGACCTCGCGCTTTTATTCATTGGCCAGCGTCCCGCAACTCCACGAGAATGACATTCACCTTCACGTCAGAAAGATGCCCGGCGGCATTGTCAGCGGCTGGATTCACGACAAACTGCATACGGGGGACGTGGTGAATATTTCGGAATCGTTCGGTGAGTGCTTTTATCTGCCGGGCCATCCGGAACAGGGGCTGCTTCTCGTTGGAACGGGTTGTGGTCTTGCCCCCTTGTACGGGATTATTCTGGATGCCTTGACTCATGGCCATCGGGGGCCGATCCAGTTGTATCACGGCAGTACCAGCATCGGTGGTCTGTATTTGATTGAGGAATTATCGGATCTCTCGAAAGCCTTCCCGAATTTCAAATACGTTCCCTGCATTTCAGCGGTGGAAACACCGCCCGGATTTGCCTCCGGAACGGTGCTGGAGGTGGCGATGGCCGAACATGCGGATTTATCAGGCTGGCGCATATATTTATGCGGCAATCCGGAGATGGTGTCGAATGCAAAACGCGAAGCTTTTCTTGCCGGGGCATCCATGAGGGAAATTTACGCCGACCCCTTCCTCCCGACGGTGAGCAGCGCCGTCGCCTGTCAATAAATATCCCCGTCATTCCCGGACCCAAGATGCGAAAACTTCTTGCAGCGTGCATGAAGCCGCAGATCCGGCTGCAGGCCGTCAAGGTGGCGCTGTGCGTCGGCACGCTGCTCAACCTGATCAACCAGGGGGCGCCGATACTGGAGGGCGGTCCGCTGTCATGGCCGCACCTGCTGCTCAACTACCTCGTCCCTTTCTGCGTCTCCAGCTACAGCGCGGCAAAAAACGATATCGCACGGAACCGGGCCTGACCGGGAGGACTGTAACCGGGCGGACATAAATCCGCAACACAACTCCGGTGGAATGGCGTCTTTTGAGCCACGAACGGAAAAGTAATGACCGCCACCTACCTCGCCGCAATGATGGACGCCGAAACCGGCAGCAACCAGAGCTATCAATTCGAAGGTGAACCGGATCTGTTCCATAAACCGGCCGATGACATCGTCGACGCCTTCATCCAGTCGCTGGACGGCTTCGGCGACAATCCCGCGCCGCTTTCGTACGAACTGAACTCGGCGATCAAAAAATCCGAAAAGCAGGTGGTATTGGCGACCGGCTCGCTGCACGTCGAACGCGGCGAAATCCCGTTTCTGCTGTTGATCTCGCCCGCCCGCGAAGAGAAAACGGCGTGAGCACCGCCGACGCCGGCAGCGGCGCGCTGTTCCAGCGCATTCACGCCGACCTGATCGACAGTTTCGACGAAGAACTCGAAATGGAGATCGACGACGAGCGTCTGGCGCGGATGCTCGGCGAGCTCGCGGACCATCCCGCGCCGGAAGCGATCGATCGCAGATTCTACTTCAAAGAGCTGTTCCGGCTGCAGGGCGAACTGGTCAAGCTGCAGGACTGGATCATCCACCGCAAACTCAAGGTGGTCGTGATCTTCGAGGGCCGCGACGCCGCGGGCAAGGGCGGCATCATCAAGCGCATCACGCAGCGCCTGAATCCGCGCGTATGCCGCGTCTGCGCGCTGCCGGCGCCGAGCGAGCGCGAGCGCACGCAATGGTATTTCCAGCGCTACGTCGAACACCTGCCGGCGGGCGGCGAAATGGTGCTGTTCGACCGCAGCTGGTACAACCGCGCCGGCGTCGAGCGCGTGATGGGATTCTGCACCGACGACGAATACGAGGAATTCTTCAACACTGTGCCGGACTTCGAGAAGATGCTGGCGCGCTCCGGCATCACGCTGATCAAGTACTGGTTCTCGATCACCGACGACGAACAGCACCTGCGCTTCAAGATGCGCATCCACGATCCGCTCAAGCAATGGAAGCTTTCGCCGATGGATCTCGAATCGCGACGCCGCTGGGAGCAGTACACGAAGGCCAAGGAAGCGATGCTCGAACGCACCCATATTCCGGAGGCGCCGTGGTGGGTGGTCGAGGCGGTGGACAAGAAGCGGGCGCGGCTCAATTGCATCCATCACCTGCTGAGTCAAATCCCCTATCAGGAAGTGCCGCATGCACCGGTGACGCTGCCGGAGCGCGTGCGCAATCCCGACTATCTGCGCGGGCCGGTGCCCAGGGAAATGTACGTACCGGCGGTTTACTAGCTCCGTTCAGTCGTCCCGGAAGCCGATCGATGCGTGCGAGCCGTCGCAGAACGGCTTGTTTTTCGACGCGCCGCAACGGCACAGCGCGACGCGGTTGCGGACCTCGTATTGCGCGCCGTCGGCGGCGACGACGGGAATGCCGCCGCGCAGCCACAACGGTCCGCTGACGTTCTGCCCGGTATCCTCGATCAGCCCGATCGAAGGCTCGAGCTTCGGCTCCAGCGGCGCCGGCTCGCCATTCGTCTCCTTCCACACGATCAGACGCCCGGAAGGACAATGTTCGGTCTGTTCGATCAGCATGCGCCGCACTTTGGGATCGTCGCTCTGCTCGATCAGCCTCCACACACCGCCGTTGCGATCGCAGAACCGCGCGTAAGCGCACAGCGCAGTGGCGTCGGTCAGCACCATGTCGGGCCCTTCCAGCGCCTCGGCCTGCTCGACGTAGGGCCGGCGATCGGCAGTCTCGGTGCCGTCGAAGCCGGTCTTGCTGTGGCTGCCGTCGCAAAATGGCTTGTTCTGCGATGTGCCGCAGCGGCACAGCGCGTAGCTGTCGCCAACCGCATAGCGTTCGCCCTCGCGCCAGGCGATGGATTCGCCCGCCGCGTTGTTCTCGATGATCTGCTTTGCCAGCGCCGCGACGCCGGACACCAGGTAAGGTCCGTTCCTAGCGACGGTCACCCACGCTGCCTGCGGTTTGGTCTTCATGCAATCATTCCCCTTTCCCGATGGTTCACAGATCGGCCGGCAGTCTCCCCGGCTTCGCAGACCGCGGCTGCGACCCGCGTCGCGCGCCTTGTATCCGCCGCGTTGGGACAGGCAACGCACACGTGTATCATTATGGTAGGGATTCCAATATTACGCGGTTTTTCAATTTGTCTTAGGTCGGAGGAGAAAACGTTTGAAGTTACAAAATGAAGAAATACGGGAGGGGCTCTACCGCGCATTGCTGGTGGCGGCGTTGGCCAGTCTGCCGGGCGGCGCTTATGGCGACACTGATCCGCACCAGATGCCGAACGCCGGTTCGATGATGGGACCGGCCAGCGTGCCGGATCTGTCGCTGCCGCTGGACTGCAAGACAGTCGATGATGAACTGGCGCGGATCCGCAAATTCGCCGTCAGTCCGAAAGCGACCAAGACCCAGCTTGCCGCCAATGCGAAGCGCGCGGAAAGACTGGAAGCCAAACGCAAAAAACTGCAGTGTCCCCCAACGTCTCCGACGAAATAACCGCGGTATTTTCATGAAACAGTTCAACGCCGACGACGGAGGGACACTATGATGAAACGCGATGAATACGTGGAAAAGCTCAAGGCCCAGATCGATGCGTGGAACGCCGAGGCCGCCAAATGGGAGGCGAAGACCCGGCTGGCGCAGGCCGAGATGCGCACCGAATACGAGAAACAGTTCGAAACGTTCCGGCGCCAGCGCGACGAGGCGCTGGAGAAAATGCGCCAGATCCAGGGAGCGGGCGGCGATGCATGGCTGGAACTGGTGCGTGGCGCCGACGAAGCGTGGGCGAAGATGCGCGAGGCCTTCGAAAAAGCGCATGCCCGCTTTCACCGGAATGGCGAATAACCGGTTTTTCGCTTCGAGTACAAAAAAACTCCCCCGCGAAGGGGGAGTGTAAATTTCCCGGATTTTCCATGGGGGAGGTAACCCCGGGTGGCGGAAAGTCCGGGTTTCCAATGCCGTGAAGCGCTGTCGGCACTGAAACGGTCAGGCGGCAGGCGGATGGTCTGTTCAGCGCCGCCGCTCTCGGTCAAAGTCAGGGGCTCTAGATAACCCGTGAGTAACGCGCGCGTTCGCGGTCGCTGCGCAGGTAGCGGTCGAACACCATCGCGATCGCACGCACCAGCAGGCGGCCGCGCGGCAGCACCGTGATCCATTGATCGTCGATTTCAACCAGACCGGCTTCTTCCATCTTGCGCAATTCGACAAGCTCCGGCGCGAAATAGCGCCCGAAATCGATCAGATGCGCGATCTGGATGCCCTCGATCGACAGCTCGAAATGGCACATCAGCGCCTGGATGATCGAACGGCGCAGCAGATCGTCACTGTTGAGCTCGAGCCCGCGCATCACCGGCAGTACATTGCGGTCAAGCGCATCGTAATATTCGTCGGTAGTGCGGAAGTTCTGGCTGTAGCATGGCCCGATCTTGCCGATCGCCGACACGCCGAACGCCAGCATGTCGCAATCGGCGTGCGTCGAATATCCCTGGAAATTGCGGTGCAGCCGGCCCTGCCGCTGCGCGACGGCAAGTTCGTCGTCGGGACGCGCAAAGTGGTCCATCCCGATATAAACGTAGCCGGCGCCGGTCAGGCGCTGAATCGCGTGCGCGAGGATCTGCAGCTTGGTGTCGGCGGACGGCAACTCGGCCTCGACGATGCTGCGCTGGGTCTTGAACGCGCCCGGCAGGTGCGCATAGTTGTAGACCGAAAGGCGGTCGGGGCCGAGCGCGATGACCTGTTCCAGCGTGCGGTCGAAACTGGCGACACCCTGCCGCGGCAGCCCATAGATCAGATCGACACTGACCGACTTGAAACCGGTCGCGCGCGCGGCGTCGATCACGTTCGCGGTCTCCTCCACGCTTTGAATGCGGTTGACCGCGCGCTGCACGTCCGGGTCGAAGTCCTGAACGCCGATGCTCATGCGGTTGAAACCGAGTTCAGCCAGCAGCTGCACGGTGGCGAAATCGACCTTGCGCGGATCGACCTCGATCGAATATTCGCCCTCGGCCACGAATTCGAAGTGCTTGCGCAGGGTTCCGATCAGTTCGCGCATCTCGCCGTGCGAAAGAAAGGTCGGCGTGCCGCCGCCCAGATGCAGCTGCGCGACCTTGTGATCTCCCTCGAGCAGCGCGGCCTGCATGCCGATTTCCTTCGCCACGTACTTCAGGTATTCGGCCGAGCGTGCGCGATCCCTGGTCACGATCTTGTTGCAGGCACAATAGGCGCAGACGGTGTTACAAAACGGAATATGAACGTATAATGAAAGCGGTAGCGTAATGCTGGTCATCGCCCGTGCGCCGAGCCATACGCCAAGCGCATGGGTGTCGAATGCCTCGACGAAGCGATCCGCAGTCGGGTACGAGGTGTAACGTGGTCCGTTGACGTCGAAACGCCGGATCAGTTGCGGGTCGAAGACAAGGTCACTGCGCGGGCGCAATGTAAGAGCGGCAGAATTCATGGACAGATTTTTTATAGTGGACGACAGAATCGCAGAATGGGCTGTTTTCTGCATTGACGTGGATCAAACCGCGGATCGGCAGAACGGCTGACGCGACGAAAATTCCATCATGCAAACCCAGACCCCGGCCTCGATTTCCATCAACCACCTGAAGGTTGCCTGCTCGGAGTGCAGTTTGCGCGAGCTGTGCCTGCCGTATGGCCTGTCCGAACCCGAGCTGGATCGCGTCGATCAACTGGTCGGTCTGCGGCGCAAGATCAGGCGGCACGCTCCCCTCTACCGTTTCGGCGATCCGTTCGAAGCCATTTACGCGATCCGCACCGGATTCTTCAAGACCGACGTGCTGCTCGACGACGGCCGCTCGCAGGTCACCGGCTTCCAGATGGCCGGCGAGATCCTCGGCATGGACGGCATCGGCACCGAACGCCATTCCTGCAACGCGGTCGCGCTGGAAGACAGCGAGGTCTGCGTGATCCCGTTCCTGAAGCTCGAGGAGGTCGCGCGCACCGTCACCACCTTGCAGCACAATTTTCACAAGGTGATGAGCCGTGAGATCGTGCGCGATCACGGCCTGATGACGCTGCTCGGCACGATGCGGGCGGAGGAAAGGCTCGCGGCGTTCCTGCTCAATATGTCGCAGCGTTTCACCGCGCGCGGCTATTCGCCGCAGGAGTTCCATCTGCGCATGACGCGCGAGGAAATCGGCTCCTATCTCGGCCTCAAGCTTGAAACCGTGAGCCGCACCTTTTCCAAATTCCAGGAAGACGGTTATATCAGCGTGCAGCAGAAGCACATCCGGATCCTCGACATTCCCGGGTTGCGCAAGCTGCTCAACCATCAGGCCTGTGCCTGACAACGGCGGTTTCTCCGCATACGCCGGCACGGGACAGGCCGCCACCGCCGGTTTCATCCAACGCCGATGAATCTGATCATCCAGGGCGCGGAGGTCGCGACCGCCGATCTCAAACATCTGGCCAGGCTGGGCGGCGCGACGGCGATCGAATCGATCGCCGCCAACGCGTTCCGTCTGGTCGGCGCGGCGCCGTTTCCGGAACTCGCACCGCACTGCGAACAGGCCGGCCTCGACTACGGGTTCGTCCCGGAAAACCGCAGACTTGCCGATTTCAGACTGGTCGTGATGGACATGGACTCGACGCTGATCACGATCGAGTGCATCGACGAAATCGCCGATTTCCACGGGCTCAAGGTGCAGGTCGCACGGATCACGGCCGCCGCGATGCGCGGCGAGATCGATTTCAGGGAAAGCCTGCGCCAGCGCGTGGATCTGCTCGAAGGCACGACCGAGGACGCGCTGATGCGGGTCTATGAAGAACGGTTGCGGCTGTCGCCGGGAGCCGACCGGCTGCTGGCGCGGCTGCACGCAACCGGCATCAAGACGCTGCTGGTGTCGGGCGGCTTCACTTTCTTCACCGAGCGGCTGCGCGCGCGGCTCGGCCTCGACTACACCTGCTCGAACACGCTCGAAATCGAGGACGGCCGGCTGACCGGCCGCGTGCTCGGCGAGATCGTCGACGCCGACGGCAAGCTCGCCGCGTTGCGGCGCGTGCGCGACGAACTCGGTCTGAAAAAAGAACCGGTGATCGGCATCGGCGACGGCGCCAACGACCTCAAGTTCATGGCCGAGTGCGGCGTCAGCATCGCCTACCACGCGAAGCCGGTGGTGCGCGCGCAGGCGACCTACGCGCTCAATTTCGTCGGCCTCGACGGCGTGCTGAACCTGTTCAACTGAAAACCGGCCGGTGCATCAATCGCGCGAGATGAAATAGGCCGCGAGGATGACGCCGAGGATGCTGAGCGGAATCGCAAACTCGAACAGCGGATAGATCGCCAGGCACGCGACGACCCCGATGATGGCGACCCTCGGCATGCGCCGGCTCAGACTGCGACGACTTCGAATTCGGGATCGATCTCCCGTAACAGGCTTTCGATGCCGACCAGCGTGCCGGACAGCGAGCTCGGACAACTGCCGCACGCGCCCTGATAGTGGACGGTCAGCCGCTTGCCTTCGAGTCCGATCACGTGGAGGTCGCCGCCGTCACCGCGCAGGTACGGCCGCACGCGCTCGTCGAGCAGCGCATTGATGCGGTCGAGCCGCTCGCGGTCTTCCGGGCCCAGGTCGGCAAGCGAGGCGGTCGCTGCTTTGACCGTCGCCATGGTCTGCGCGTCGGCGGCCGGCGCGGCGCGGATCGGCTCCGCCAGCTTGCGCAGCAGATCGTCCCAGTCGGCCTGTCCGTCCTGGGTGACGGTCAGCCAGTGGTCGACGTAGAACACGTTGGTCACATGCTCGACCGCGAACAGCGCCGACGCCAGCAGATCGTCCTTCGCCTGCTCGGCGCTCTCGTACGAATGCGGGACTCCCCAGCTCAGCGGCTCGCGCAGGATGAACTTGATCGCATTCGGGTTCGGCGTGTTCTGGATGTCCTGAATCTTGGGCATGGTCCGGCCTAAATGGATCCTGAAAACGCGGAAATCAATGCAGACGCCCCCTCCATAACGCCTTTCCCGTCAAACGGTTCACGCATTGCCGAGCGGCGCGTGCATCGGATCGGCGTCGGCCTCGGTGGTCGCGGTGGCTTCGGCGTTGAGCGCCGCGTGCAGCGTGTGCCACGGCAGAATCGCGCACTTGACGCGCGTCGGCAGGTCGCGCACACCGGCGAACACGGTCAGCCGGCCGAGGTGGTGTCCCGGCGCGCCGGGATCAAGTTGACCGGTCGCCATCTCACGGAACTCGCGGAACAGCATCTCGGCGTCGTCGCGCGTCCTGCCCTTGACCGCGGCCGTCATCATCGACGCCGACGCCTTGCAGATCGCGCACGATTCGCCCTCGAACGCGATCGCGCCGATGTTGCCGCCACTGACCTGCAGCGTCAGGTGGATGCGATCGCCGCACAGCGGGTTGTAGCCGTCGGCGCGGTGGCTCGGCCGCTCCAGCGCGCCGTAATTGCGCGGCTTGCGGTTATGGTCGAGGATGACTTCCTGGTAAAGCGCCTTGGCGTCGGCCATCAGAGGAACACCTTCTGCACTTCGCGGATGCCGGCGATCAGCGCGTCGACCTCCGCCAGCGTGTTGTAGAACGCGAACGACGCGCGCGTCGTCGCCGGTACGCCGAAGCGCTCCATCACCGGCTGCGCGCAATGATGCCCGGTGCGCACCGCGATGCCCTGCTGGTTGAGCAGCGTGCCGACGTCGTGCGGGTGCACGCCGTCGATCACGAACGACAGCACCGCCGCCTTGCGCGCCGCGGTGCCGATGATGCGCACGCCGGGCAGCTCGCGCACCCGCGCGGTCGCGTAGTCGAGCAGCTGGTGCTCCCAGGCGCCGATCGCGTCGAGACCGATGGCGGACAGGTAGTCGGCAGCGGCGCCGAGCCCGATCGCGCCGGCGATCGGCGGCGTGCCGGCTTCGAACTTGTTCGGCAGGCCGGCATAGATCGTCTTTTCGAACGACACCGACAGGATCATGTCGCCGCCGCCCTTGAACGGCGGCATCTTTTCGAGCAGCGCGGTCTTGCCGTAAAGCACGCCGATGCCGGTCGGCCCGCACATCTTGTGGCCGGAGAACGCGTAGAAATCGCAGTCGAGGTCCCGCACGTCCACCGTCAGGTGCGGCGCGGCCTGCGCGCCGTCGACCAGCACCGGCACGCCGCGCAGGTGCGCGCTGGCGATCATCAGCTTGACCGGATTGACGGTGCCGAGCGCATTCGACACGTGGCCGACCGCGACCAGCCGGGTGCGCGGCGTGAACAGCTTTTCGTATTCGTCGAGCAGCAGTTCGCCGGCGTCGTTGACCGGCACCACGCGGATCCTCGCGCCTTTTTCCTCGGCCACCATCTGCCACGGCACGATGTTGGAATGGTGCTCGAGCGTGGTCACGATGATTTCGTCGCCCTTGCCGATGGACTGGCGGCCGTAGCTGTAGGCAACCAGGTTGATCGCGTCGGTGGTGCCGCTGGTGAAAATCACTTCGTGGTCTTCGCGCGCATTGATGAAGCGCGCGAGTTTGCGGCGCGCCTCCTCGTATTCGTGTGTCGCGGTCTCCGACAGCGTGTGCACCGCACGGTGGATGTTGGCGTGCTGCGAGCTGCGATAGCGCACCAGGCGGTCGATCACCGGCTGCGGCATCTGGGCCGACGCCGCGTTGTCGAGATAGACCAGCGGCTTGCCGTCGAGCCGGAGGCCGAGAATCGGGAAATCGGCGCGGATGCGCTCCACGTCGAACGCCGGCGCAGCACCCGCCTTGAGCACGGCGTGCGGAGCATTCATGGCTGCACCGTGGTCTGAGCGAGCACCGCCTGCTCCAGCCGCTGCCGCAGCGACGCGACCGGAATGCGCTCGATGATCTCCGCACCGAACGCGTAGGTCAGCAGTTTGCGCGCGGCTTCCTCCGACAGGCCGCGGCTGCGCAGGTAGAACAGCTCCTCGCTGTCGAGCTGGCCGACGGTCGCGCCGTGCGCGCACTTGACGTCGTCGGCGAAAATCTCGAGTTGCGGTTTGGCGTCGACACGGGCGCGCGCCGACAGCAGCAGGTTGCGGCTGGCCTGCGCCGAGTCGGTCAACTGCGCGCCCGGCCGCACCATGATCTTGCCGTTGAACACCGCGTGCGCGGCGCCGCCGGCGATGCATTTGTGCAACTGGCGGCTGACGCCGCGCGGCTGAGCATGATCGATGCGGCTGTGGGTGTCGGCAAGCTGCTCGCCGCCGATCAGTGCGAGGCCGTCAGCCGTGCATTCGGCGCCTTCGCCGCCCTGCGTCACGTCGAGGTTGTAGCGTGAAAGCCGCGCGCCGAGCGCGACGCTGGTCGAACGATATCGCGCGCCGCGCGCGAGCGACACCGCGCAGCGCGCGATATGGAACGCGCCGGCGGCTTCGCGCTGCACGCGCACATGCTCGACATGCGCTTCGTCGGCGACCGCGATCTCGGTCACCGCGTCGGTCAGGTAGGAACCTTCCGCGAGCGCGACGTAGTCTTCAACCACGGTGATGCGGCTGCGCGCCCCGGCGACCAGCAGACAGCGCGGATAGACCGCGGCGGCCTGCGTCGCGACGAACAGCAGATGCAGCGGACGTTCGAATTCAACCGCGGGCGGCACGGCCACCAGCGCGCCGTCGTGCAGGAATGCGGTGTTGAGCGCGGCGAACACGTCGTCGTGGAACGCCGCGAGCCGGCCCAGTCGGGACTCGAACGGTGCGGTCTGCGCGGCCGGCACCGAACCGAGGTTGTGTGCGATCACCGCGTCGCCGACGCCGGTGGAAAGGTACGGAGCGTAAACGCCGTCGATGAACACCAGCCGCGCCGCCGCTTCCGGCAACAGGTGGCGCTCGATGTCGGCCGGCCGCAGCCGGGAATGCTGCCGCGGCGGTTGCAGCGGAATGCGGGTCAGCGGCGCGAGGTCGGTGAAGCGCCACTCCTCGTCGCGCGTGGTCGGCACCGTCAGCGCGCCGACGCGGTCGACCGCCTCCGCACGCAGCCGGTTGAGCCACGCGAGCGGGCTCGCCGGCATTTGCGCCTGCCCGGTCAGCAGGCTGTCGAGATAATTTCTGGCGGCGGTGTCCATGCCCTGCTCAGGCGGCGGCACCGATGGCCGGCGGGGCGGCATTGATCCAGTCGTAGCCGCGCGCTTCGAGCTCGAGCGCGAGTTCCTTGCCGCCGGTGGTGACGATGCGCCCGGCCTGCATCACGTGCACGTAGTCGGGCACCACGTAATTGAGCAGGCGCTGGTAATGGGTGACCAGCACGGTCGCATTGTCGCAGGTGGCGAGGCGGGTGATGCCGCCGGCGACGATGCGCAGCGCGTCGATGTCGAGCCCCGAGTCAGTCTCGTCGAGGATCGCAAGCTTCGGATCGAGCAGCGCCATCTGCAGGATCTCGTTGCGCTTCTTCTCGCCACCCGAGAATCCTTCGTTGACGCTGCGTTCGAGGAAATCCGGATTCATGTCGAGCAGTTTCATCTTCGCGCGCGCCAGATCGTCGAACTCAAGCGGGTCGAGCTCGTCCGCGCCGCGTTCCTTCTGCAGCGTATTGTAGGCGAGCCGCAGAAACTGGCTGTTGGCGACACCCGGCACTTCGACCGGATACTGGAAGCCGAGGAACAGGCCGGCGCGCGCGCGCGCCTCCGGCTCGAGCCCGAGCAGGTCGCGGCCTTCGAAAAGCGCGCTGCCGCCGGTGACTTCGTAGGCCGGATGTCCGGCCAGCACCTTGGACAGCGTGCTCTTGCCGGAACCATTGAGGCCCATGATCGCGTGGATCTCACCGGCCCTGACTGCAAGATCGACGCCCTTCAGGATTTCGACGCCGTTGACGGTGGCGCGCAGCCCGCGCACTTCGAGCAGCGTTTTCGCGTTGGGGTTTATCATCCGACGCTCCCTTCGAGTTTGAGTCCGAGCAGCTTGGTCGCCTCGACCGCAAATTCCATCGGCAGCTGCTGGAACACGTCCTTGCAGAAGCCGTTGATGATCATCGATACCGCGTCCTCGGCGCCGATGCCGCGCTGCGCGAGATAGAACAACTGGTCCTCGCCGATCTTCGAGGTCGTCGCCTCGTGCTCGACCCTCGCGCTGCGGTTGTGGACACGAATGTAGGGGAAGGTGCTGGCGCTGCAGCGGTCGCCAATCAGCATCGAATCGCATTGCGAATAGTTGCGCGCACCGTCGGCCTTGGGCGTGATGCGCACCAGGCCGCGATAGCTGTTGCTGGAGCGGCCGGCCGAGATGCCCTTGCTGATGATCGTGCTGCGGGTGTTGCGGCCGATGTGGACCATCTTGGTGCCGGTGTCGGCCTGCTGCAGGTGATTGGTCAGCGCGACCGAATAGAACTCGCCGACCGAATCGTCGCCCTGCAGGATGCAGCTCGGGTATTTCCAGGTGATCGCGGAGCCGGTCTCGACCTGCGTCCATGAAATGTGCGAATGGGCACCCTTGCACATGCCGCGCTTGGTCACGAAATTGTAGATGCCGCCGACGCCGTTTTCATCGCCCGCATACCAGTTCTGCACCGTCGAGTACTTGATGTACGCGTGGTCGAGCGCGACCAGCTCGACGACCGCCGCGTGCAGCTGGTTGGTGTCGAACTTCGGCGCGGTGCAGCCTTCGAGATACGACACCGAGGCGCCCTCCTCGGCGACGATCAGCGTGCGCTCGAACTGCCCCGACTGCTCGGTGTTGATGCGGAAATAGGTCGACAGCTCCATCGGGCATTTGACGCCCTTCGGAATGAAGCAGAACGAACCGTCGGTGAACACCGCGGAGTTGAGCGCCGCATAGTAATTGTCGCCGACCGGCACCACGCTGCCGAGATACCTGCGCACGAGGTCGGGATGGTCGCGCACCGCTTCCGACATCGAGCAGAAGATGATGCCGACTTCGGCCAGCTTCTGCTTGTAGGTGGTCGCGACCGATACGCTGTCGAAGATCACGTCGACCGCGACGCCGGCGAGCGCCGCGCGCTCGTTGATCGGCACGCCGAGTTTCTCGAACGTGCGCAACAGTTCGGGGTCGACCTCGTCGATGCTCTTCAGCTTCTTCGGCTTCGGCGCCGAATAGTAGCTGATCGCCTGGAAGTCGATCGGCGGATATTGGACATTCGCCCACTGCGGCGCCTGCATCGTCAGCCACTGGCGGTAGGCGGCGAGCCGGAATTCGAGCAGCCATTCGGGTTCGCCCTTCTTCGCCGAGATCAGCCGGATGATGTCCTCGTTGAGGCCGCGCGGTGCGACCTCCGACTCGATGTCGGTCACGAAGCCGTGCTCGTAAGGCCGGTTGATCAGACTTTCTATCGCCGCGCTCACGGGTATTCCTTCAGGCATTCGCGGCCGGAGCTTTCACGCTGAAGCTTTCGCCGCAACCGCAGGTGGCGTCAACGTTCGGGTTGTCGACCTTGAACGCCTGCTTCAGCCCTTCCTTCACGAAATCGAGCGTCACGCCGTCGAGAAACGCCAGATCGGCGGCGGCGACCACCAGCTTTGCGTCGTGCGACTCGAACACGCGGTCGCCCTCGCCCACCTCGTCGGCGTAATCGAATGCATAGGCATAGCCGGAACAGCCGACCTTCTTGACGCCGAGGCGCAGGCCGACTCCCTTGCCGCGCTTCGCCAACTGAAGCCGGACCTGTTTTGCCGCGTTTTCCGTCAAATGTATCGTCATGAATCCCTCTTCAAACCGCGATTGCCGCGAGCCGGCGCAATTTCAACAGCACATCGTTCAGCGTGCGCAGGAACGCATCGATTTGTTCGTGCGTATTCCCGCGACCCAGGCTGACGCGCAGCGCGCCGCGCGCGAGTTCCGGCGCAACGCCCATCGCCAGCAGCGTCGCCGACGGTTCGGTGCTGACGCTCGAACACGCGGCACCGCTGGCGACTGCATAGCCGGCCTTGTCGAGCTCGACGACCAGCGTTTCGCCATCGACATCGGGAAACGCGAAATAACTGGTGTTCGGAATGCGCGGCGCGGTGGCGCCGAAGATGGCCGCGCCCAGCCCGCCGAGTCCCTGTTCAAGCGCGTTGCGCAGCTCGGCCAGGTGCGGGGCCGCCTCCCGCAGGTGACCGCCGGCAATTTCGCAGGCGGCGCCGAAGCCGACGATCGCCGGCACGTTCTCGGTGCCCGAGCGCAGCCCCTGTTCGTGCCCGCCGCCGGACAACAATGGTCGCAGCGAAATCCGTTTGTCGTGCACCAGCGCGCCGGCGCCCTTGGGTCCGCAGATCTTGTGAGCCGACAACGTCATCGCATGCACGCCAAGCGCATCGAAGTCGACGGCAACTTTGCCGAGCGCCTGCACCGCGTCGGTATGGACGATCGCGCCCGCTGCGCGCGCCTTTTCCGCGATGGCGGCAACATCCTGAAGGACGCCGGTTTCGTTGTTGGCGAGCATTACCGAAACGATATCGGTATGCGTCCCGAGTGCGGCGCCGATGTCGTCCGGTTCGACGCGGCCGGCGCGGTCCACCGCGAGCTTGCGCACCCTCCAGCCGCCCCTCGCCAGTGCTTCCGCCGGTTTTGCCACGCTCGGGTGCTCGATTGCCGATACCGCAATCTGACCGGGTTTCAGGTAGCCCGCCATACCCTTGACGAACAGATTGTTGGCCTCGGTGCCGCCGCTGGTAAATACCACCTGCGCGGGTTCGGCTCCGATCAGTGCCGCGACCTGCGCGCGCGCATGTTCGACCGCTCTGCGCGCGATGGCACCGGGCTGGTGGCGGCTGGAAGCATTGCCATGATGCTGGCGCAAAAACGGCAGCATCGCCGCCAGCACGCGTTCGTCGAGCGGCGTGGTTGCGTTGTGGTCGAAATAGACGTGCGACATCGATTCAGGCTGAAACGGGCGATGTGTCGTGTTTGAAATTCTTGCCACGCATGTCATGCACCTGTTCGACGCCGTGCTTGGCCCGCTGTTCGTCGACCATCTGCTTCAGCGTAACCGCGCCCAGATATTCGAAAATGTGCGCGTTGAGGCTCGCCCACAGATCATGGGTAATGCATTTCTGGTCATCGTGGCAGTTTTCCCTGCCGCTGCACTGCGTCGCGTCGATCGGCTCGTCAACCGCCAGGATGATATCGGCGATCGAGATCTGCGCCATGTCCTTGGCGAGGCGATAACCGCCGCCCGGTCCGCGCACGCTGCTGACCAGAAAACGCCGCCGCAACTTGCCGAACAACTGTTCGAGATATGACAGCGAAATTTTCTGGCGTTCGCTGATTTCGGCCAACGTCACAGGATCATTGCCGTGATGCAGCGCGAGATCGACCATCGCCGTTACTGCGAAACGTCCTTTAGTTGTCAGTCTCATAAAATTCCTGTTTATAATCAATACAATATATAAAAAAATATACGACTATTATTATCAACTATATAATACCGTATCATTTCAGTCAACAATACGGTTCAAATAATTCGGATCGAAGGTATCGCGCTGCGTCGCCGCTTCGCAATTGACGCCGGCACGTTTGAGTTGATCGAGGATCTGGTCGATACGGCGGTCGATATTGACGCTGTGGTCGATCAATTCATGAATTGCCTTGACCATCGGGTCATTCATGTCGCTGCCGACCGCATACGCGGAAAAACCGGCCTGCGCATCGCGTCCCGCCTCGATGATGCGGGCCGGTATGCCGATGGCAGTTGCGCCCGGCGGCACGTCTTTGACGACCACGGCATTGGAGCCGATGCGCGCGCCGGCGCCGATCGTTACCGGCCCCAGAATTTTCGCGCCGGCGCCGACTACCACGCCGTCGTCCAATGTTGGATGACGCTTGCCGCCGCTCCACGAAGTACCACCGAGCGTGACTCCGTGATACAGCGTGCAATCGTCGCCGATTTCGGCGGTTTCACCGATAACGACCCCCATCCCGTGGTCGATAAAGAAGCGGCGCCCGATCATCGCCCCTGGATGAATCTCGATGCCGGTCAGCCAGCGCCCGCAGTACGACAGGAATCGCGCCAGCCATTTCATATGCATGCGCCACAATCGGTGCGCACAACGGTGCACCAACAGCGCATGCAGACCGGGGTAACAGGTGATGACCTCCCATACGTTGCGCGCCGCCGGATCGCGCGCAAAGACGATCGAAATTTCTTCTTTAATGGCGGTGAACACTGTTGAATTTCAAAGTAGATATGTTTTTCAGCATAATGTCGCCGACCAAATCGGTCAACTATGGTCCTGCCCCGTTCAGCGATGCATTTTATCAACCGCGTTCAGAAATCCCCGCAGGATATCGACCTCTCCGGTTTCAAGTCGCGCCCGCGCCAGCAGACGCCGCAACCGCGGCAGCAGACGTTTGGGATTGGCCGGATCGAAAAAACCGGAATGCGTCATGGTTTTTTCGAAATGCCGATACAGGAGATCGAGCTGTTCAAAATTTGCCGGAACAAATTCAGGTTCGGCAGGTGGCGCCGGTTGCGCGGTCGCGAGCCGCAATTCGTAAGCGAAGATCTGTACCGCAGCGGCGAGATTGAGCGAGGGATAGCGCGGATCGGACGGAATCCGCGCCCACACCCGGCACAGGCCCGCCTCCTCGCTGGTCAGCCCCGTCGTCTCATTGCCGAATACGATGGCTGCCGGATGATGCGCCGCCTGCGCCACCAGCTCCCGCGCAGCGGCACGGGCATCCATCAAGTCATGGCGCAGTTCGCGATGACGCGATGAAGTCGCGACCGAGAACGCGCACCCCCGCAGCGCGTCCGGAATATCCGGATGCATCCGCGCGTTGCGCAACAGATCCTCCGCGCCCGCCGCGCGTGCGTCCGCCTCGGGATCGGGAAACCGGCGCGGCCTGACCAGGTGCAGCGCGTCCAGCCCCATGGTTTTCATCGCGCGCGCGGCGGCGCCGATATTGCCGGGATGGCTGGGATGCGCCAGCACGACGCGAATATTTTTGAGCGGGTCGCGCTTATTCACTTAAAATAGCGGCGCACGCGTTTTCCGATCATTCAACCTCCCAGCCGACCCCCGATCCGTCATGCATCCGATGCTCAACACCGCGGTGAAAGCCGCACGCCGCGCCGGGAACATCATCAACCGTGCCGCACAAAATCTGGACATTCTGACGGTCACTCAAAAAGTCGCGAACGAGTTCGTGTCGGAAGTGGATCGCGAAGCCGAGCAGGCGATCATCAAAATCCTGCTCGGCGCCTACCCCAATCATTCCATTCTAGCAGAGGAAAGCGGTGCCGCCGGTGCTTCGGATTACCAGTGGATCATCGATCCGCTGGACGGCACCACCAATTTTCTGCACGGATTTCCGCAATACGCAGTGTCGATCGGGCTCGCGCACAAGGGCGTGCTGACGCAAGGGGTCGTCTATGACCCGACGCGCAACGACCTGTTCACCGCGTCGCGCGGGCACGGCGCCTACCTGAACGACCGCCGCATCCGCGTCAGCAAACGCCGGCAGCTCGACCAGTCGCTGATCGGCACCGGCTTCCCGTTCCGCGAGTTCACGCTGGCCGATGAGTATCTGAAAATATTCCGCGACATGATACGCAATACCGCCGGCGTGCGGCGCGCCGGATCGGCGGCGCTCGATCTTTCCTATGTCGCCGCCGGCCGGCTCGACGGTTTCTGGGAATTCGGACTGAAGCCATGGGACATGGCGGCCGGCGTGCTGCTGATCACCGAGGCCGGCGGGCTGGTCAGCGACCTCGACGGCAATGACGGCTTCATGGTGAGCGGCAATCTCGTCTGCGGTAATCCGAAAGTTTTTGCGCAGTTGCTGCAAGACATTTCGGCGCACCTGAAAAAGAACGGTCCGCGCCCCTGATCGAACCGGCACCGCCAGCATGAACGCCCCGCAGCACACGCCGATGATGCAGCAATATCTGCGGATCAAGGCCCGGCACCCCGATATGCTGGTGTTCTACCGGATGGGCGATTTCTACGAGCTGTTCTACGGCGACGCCGAGAAAGCAGCGCGACTGCTCGACATTACGCTGACCACGCGCGGCGCCTCGGCCGGCGCGCCGATCAGGATGGCGGGCGTGCCGTTCCACGCCGTCGAGCAATATCTGGCGAAACTGGTCAAGCTCGGTGAATCGGTCGCGATCTGCGAGCAGACCGGAGACCCCGCCTCCTCGAAAGGACCGGTCGAGCGGCAGGTCACCCGTATCGTGACGCCAGGGACATTAACCGACGCGGCGCTGCTCGAAGACAAGCGCGACAACGTACTGGCGGCCTTGTGCCGGCAGGGTGATGCGATCGGCATCGCGTGGCTGTCGCTCGCCGCCGGCCGCTTCCGCGCCACCGAAGTCGGCCCGGCCGGTCTCGCCGCCGAACTGGAGCGCCTGCAGCCGGCCGAGATCCTGATCGCGGAAAACGAGAGCCTCAGCGTGCCGGCCGCCGCGCTGAAGCGCCTGCCTGCGTGGCAATTCGAAGCAGCGGCTGCGGCGCGCGCGCTGTGCCGTCAGTTTTCGGTACATGACCTCGCCGCATTCGGACTCGACAAACTGCCGGCGGCGACGGCCGCCGCCGGCGCGCTGATCGAATACGCGCGCGCCACCCAAGGCAATCAGGTCGCGCATGTCACTTCACTCGCAGTCGAGAGCGCCGCAGCGTACGTCGCGCTCGATCCGGCGACGCGGCGCAATCTTGAAATCTCGGTGACGATACGCGGCGAGACGGCGCCGACCCTGCTGTCGTTGCTCGACACCTGCGCGACCGGCATGGGCAGCCGGCTGCTCCATCACACGCTGCATCATCCATTGCGCGACCGCGCGCGGATCCGGGAACGGCTCGCCGCAGTCGCATCGCTCGTCGACGATCACGCCAACGCCCGCCGCACGCTGCATGAAATGCTGGAAGGCTGCGCCGATGTCGAGCGCATCGCTGCGCGCATCGCGCTGAAAAACGCGCGGCCGCGCGATCTGGCCGGATTGCGCGACACGCTGACGCAGCTGCCGGCACTGCATGCCGGACTCCGGCAGATCGATGCCGCGGAATTGCGGCGCCTAGCGGCCGATCTGCGGCCGCTCGACGACGTCCCGGCATTGCTCGCGCGCGCGATCCGCCCCGAACCCGCGGCGACGGTGCGCGACGGCGGCGTGATCGCCGACGGTTACGACGGCGAGCTCGACGAACTGCGCGCAATCCACGACAACTGCGGGCAGTTTCTGCTGGATCTGGAAACGCGTGAACGCGCGCGCACCGGCATCGCCAGTCTCAAGGTCGAATACAACCGCGTTCACGGCTTCTACATCGAGGTCACGCACGCGCAGTCGGGCAAGGTACCCGACGACTATCGCCGCCGGCAGACGCTGAAAAACGCCGAGCGCTACGTGACGCCGGAGCTGAAGGCGTTCGAGGACAAGGCGCTGTCGGCGCAGGAGCGCGCGCTGGCGCGCGAGAAGCTGCTTTACGACCAGTTGCTGGAACGACTCGCACCGGATATCCCGGCGCTGCAGCGCGTCGCCGCGGCGCTCGCCGAAACCGATTTGCTGACGACGTTTGCCGAACGCGCCCAGACGCTCGACTGGCGCGTACCTGAACTGATCGACGAATCCCGGATCCTGATCGAGGACGGCCGGCATCCGGTAGTCGAAACGCAGGTCGATCATTTCATCGCCAACGGCGCGCAACTGTCGCCGCAGCGCCGGATGCTGCTGATCACGGGTCCCAACATGGGCGGCAAATCGACCTACATGCGACAAATTGCGCTGATCGCACTGCTTGCGCACTGCGGGTCGTTCGTGCCGGCGAAGCGCGCGGTGCTCGGCCCGATCGACCAGATCTTCACGCGCATCGGCAGCTCCGACGATCTCGCCGGCGGCCGCTCGACATTCATGGTCGAAATGACGGAAGCCGCCTATATCCTGCATCACGCGACGCCGGCCAGTCTGGTGCTGATGGACGAAATCGGGCGCGGCACTTCGACCTTCGACGGCCTCGCGCTGGCATGGGCGATCGCGCAGCAGTTGCTCGAGACCAACCAAAGCCTGACGCTGTTCGCGACCCACTACCTCGAACTGACGCAGCTCGCGCAGCAGTTCACACAACTGGTCAACGTCCACCTCGATGCGGTCGAACACCACGATCACATCGTGTTCCTGCACAGCGTCGAGGAAGGGCCGGCCGACCAGAGCTATGGCCTGCAGGTCGCGCAGCTTGCCGGCGTGCCGTCCGGCGTGATCCGTGCTGCGAGAGAACATCTGCTGGAACTGGAACGACGACGCGCCAACGCCGATGCTGTGCGCCAGCCCGATTTGTTTGGCGCCGCGGATACCGCGCCGCAGCCGCATCCGCTGGCGGCGCAGTTGCGCGCGGTAAATCCCGACGCGCTAAGCCCGAAGCAGGCGCTGGAATTGATCTACCGCCTGAAGCAGTCCCTCGAAAACTGAGCGGGGAAAACGCTCAGTGATGATGCCCGTGCGGGCCGTGCACATGCCCGTGCGCGACCTCATCGGCGGTCGCGGAACGCACCGCCGCCACGGTGCATTTGAAGCGCAATGCCTTGCCGGCGAGCGGATGGTTGCCGTCGAGCACGACCTTGTCGTCGGCGATATCGGTGACCGTGTAAATCAGCCCGTCTCGCCCGCCTTCCGGCACGCCGCGGAAACGCATGCCGATTTCGATATCGCCGGGAAGTTTGGACCGCGGTTCGACATATACCAGTTCGGCGTCGTATTCGCCGAAGGCATCGACTGGTTGCAGATAGACATCGCAGGTATCGCCGGTCTGCTTGCCCTGCAGCGCCTGTTCGATGCGTTCGAATATGCCGTGATGCCCGCCGTGCAGGTACTCGATCGGAGCACTGGTCTTTTCGATCAGCGCTCCTTCCGAGTTGAACAATTCGTACTGCAATGCCACTACCGTATCGCGTTCGATCCGCATTTGCCCCTCTCCGCCCGTCTGCGCCGCCTGGGTTAATATTGGCGGAAATTATATTCCGCATTGCAGCCATGGAAACCGTCCCGCCCGAATGCATGCCCGGCGACCGTGCCCTTGACGGGCTGGCGCAATATGATACTGCGCTCGACGAGCTGCTGGCTGCGGCGCAGTACACGGTGCGTATTTTCGAGTACGGGATAGGCCGCAACTACAACTCGACTAGGCGCTGGGAACTGCTGCGCCGGTTACTGCTGGCCAGGCGCGCCAACCGGATCCACCTCGTGCTGCACGACGCCGGCAACATCGTGCGGGACTGCCCGCGCCTGATCGGACTGCTGCGGCAGTTCAGTCACAACTTGAGCATCCATCGGGTGCTGCCCACCGCGTTGCGGGTCTGCGATCCCTTCGCAATCGCCGACGATGCGCGTTTCGTGCGCCGCTTCCATCATGAAGACACGCGCGGCGTCGCCAGCATCGGAGACATCGCGAGCACCCGGCTGCTGATCAAGCGTTTTGACGAGATTTGGGCGGCTTCGACGCCAGCGGTTTCCGCAACGACGATCGGCCTCTAGGTCGCCGCGGATTGCTGGAAATGAGGCGAATTCCCCGCTAGAATTTGCAAAGTGGTTGGCTTTCGGTTCGGGCCCGACCGCGTTAGAGTTTCCCCACTACATTTATTAAAGGAAAAACAATGATTCGCTCGCTTCTCGTTGCTGTCATTGCGGCGCTCGGTCTGGTCGCGTGCGGCGAAAAACCCGCTGAAACTCCTCCGGCGCCGGCCGCTGCTCCGGCAGCCCCCGCTGCGCCTGCTGCTGCTCCGGCTGAACCTGCTGCACCCGCCGCCGCCCCGGCTGCGCCTGCTGCGGCTCCGGCTGCACCCGCCGCACCTGCTGCTCCGGACAAGAAATAACGGACCATCGTTATTTGCGCAGCATAAAAAGCCGGCCCTGTGCCGGCTTTTTATTGAGCGAAGGCGCCCGGCGCCGGAGTACGAAACCACCTGCTTTCTCTGGGAGAATTCGATGTCAACGTTGGATGATTTGAATCATCGCTTCGGAATCACCGGCACCCTGCATTTCGAGGAAGCGGGCGACAATTTCATTGCCGCCCGCGTTGCCAACCCGCTGGGCGCCGCAACGATCGCACTGCAGGGCGCCCACGTGATGACTTATCAGCCCCGCGGCCAGCAACCGCTGATCTGGCTCAGCGAACAGGCCAGATTCGCACCCGGCAAGTCCATTCGCGGCGGCGTACCGGTATGCTGGCCGTGGTTCGGGCCGCACGCGACCGAATCCGGATTTCCGGGCCACGGTTTCGCCCGCACCGTACCGTGGCAGTTGCTCGAAACCCGGGCGCTGCCGGACGGCCGCACGCAGCTGGTATTCGAAATCATCCACAACGACGTCACGCGCGCACAATGGCTGCACCCGTCGCGCGTACGCAACGTCATCACGGTAGGACAGGAACTCGAGGTAGAACTGGCCACCGTCAACACCGGCGCCGCAGTCTTCGAACTGGGGCAGGCGCTGCACACGTATTTCCACGTCGGCGATATTCGCAGCGTCACGCTGCACGGACTCGACGGCTGCGATTTCATCGACAAAACCGACGGCGGCGCGCGCAGAAAACAGCAGGGCCCGGTCGTTTTCAACCGGGAAACCGACCGCATCTATCTCGGCACCCACGGCTATTGCGAAATCCGCGATCCGGCAATGAACCGTTCGATCGTAGTGACCGCGACCGGCAGTCGTTCGACCGTGGTGTGGAATCCATGGACCGAAAAGGCCGCCAAAATGGGCGATTTCGGCGCGGAAGGACATCTCAACATGGTGTGTGTGGAAACCGCGAACGCCGCCGAAGATGTCGTGACGCTGAGGCCCGGCGAGGAGCATGTGCTGGCGGCGCAGTACCGACTGTTGCCGCGCTGAGCCGGCGCCCGCCAGACCGCGGGCCGGAAAACGCCAGGGATCAGCCCACCTGCCGCCAGGCAAAGCCGTCGTGCTGATCGGCAACGCCGATCCAGTCGCGACTGCAACCCAGGGCCCCTGCCAGCGCATCGACCGCAAGCTCCGGCGTATTGTTGTGCCGGCTCAGGTGTGCCGCTATCAGATGCTGCAGCCGGCTGCAATCGACACTGGCGACCAGCTGCGCCGCAGCCGCATTGTCGAGATGACCGAACTTGCCGGCAATACGCTGCTTGAGTTGCTGCGGATAGGTGCCGTTCCACAACATGTCGAGATCGTGGTTGCATTCGAGCACCAGCGCGTCGAGCCCATTCAGCACCTCGCGCATGTGCGCCGTTACCGAGCCGGCGTCGGTCAGCAGTCCGATGCGCGCTGCGCCATCGCCAAACACGAACTGCGCCGGTTCGCGCGCGTCGTGCGGCACGGTGTACGGCGTGATTTCGATATCGTCGATCGCAAACGGGCTCTGGCAATCGAACAGCCGCACTTCGGCATCGCCGAATTCTCCGGCCGCCGACCGCAGAGTACCGCTGGTCAGCCACACCGGCAGACCGAACCGGCGCGCGAGCCGGGCCGCCCCTCCAAGATGATCGTCGTGCTCGTGCGTGACCACGACCGCGTCGAGTTCCTCCGCCATCACCGCGAACCGCGCCAGCCGCGCGACGGCGTCGGCAATGGAAAAGCCGCAATCAACCAGGATGCGCGTCGCGCCGGCCTCGACCAGCAGACCGTTGCCGTCACTGCCGCTGCCGACCGACGCGAAACGCATCATCGGCGATGGCGGGCTGTCGGGAAAGGAAATGGGAAAAGGTAACGCCCGCTGCTTTTTCCGACGCCGCCGCAGGGGTTCATTTGAGCTGCTCGTAAAGCTTAGCCAGCAGATGGCCGGCGGTCTCGGATTTTTCCACATTGCCGTCCTTGCCCAGTACGCTGACCCGGCTTTTCGTCGCGACTTCCTTGACCAGGATCTGGTGCTGCAGATCGGCGTCGGTCTTCTTCTTGCCGAACAACTTCGAGAAGAAACCCGTTGATTTGTCCTGCGCGTCGGGATCGTCGTAATGCACGCGGTAAATCCCCTTTTCGCGATCGCGGTCTTCAACCGTGATACCGCTGCGGTCGAGCGCAAGGCCGACCCGCCGCCAGGCGCGGTCGAACGGATCGTTGACCATCAGAACGTCCGTTCCATCGTCGCCCTTGGCCATCGTCGCATAGGGGGCCGCCGGCGCCGCGCCCGCATTTTGCGCGCCGGGTATCGCGAAGCGGTCGTCGGCCGCCGGTTTGACAAGGTCGGGCGGCACCTCGAGCGGCGGCGTCTGGCCGGCTGATTTGTAATCAACCTTGTCGCTTTCGATCTTCGGCACGCTGCAACCTGCGGTCAGCGTCGCGATCAGCGACACCGCGGCCGCGAAGCGCAGATATGACAGTTTCATCGATGTTCTCTCCTTAACCTCAGTGTGATTTCCGGATGTCGATGCCGGCCTCGCGCAGCGCGGAACGTATGCGCTCGTGGTGGATGTCCGCCAGCGTTGTCAGCGGCAGACGGATGCCGGCGCCCGCCAGTCCCATTTGCGACAGCGCCCATTTCACCGGGATCGGATTGGCCTCGACGAACAGATCGCGGTGCAGACTGAGCAACTGATCGTTGATCCGGCGCGCGCGCGCGACATCGCCGGCCAGCGCCGCCGAGCACATCTGGTGCATCGATGCGGGCGCGACGTTGGCGGTGACCGACACCACGCCGCGAGCGCCAAGCAGCATCAGCGCGAGGCCGGTCGCGTCGTCGCCGCTGTAGACGGCGAAATCCGATCGTATCCGCCGCAGCAAATCGCTGCCGCGGGCGAGATCTCCGGTCGCATCCTTGATCCCGACGACGTTGGAAATTTCAGCCAGCCGCAGCACGGTCTCGTTGTGCAGATCGGCAACCGTGCGTCCCGGCACGTTGTACAGGATATGCGGGATATCGACGGCTTCGGCGATCGCGCGGAAATGGCGGTACAGTCCTTCCTGCCCTGGCTTGTTGTAGTACGGCACCACCGACAGGCTGATGTCGGCGCCGATCTGCTTCGCATAGGCGGCGAGCTCGATCGCTTCGCGCGTCGAATTGGCGCCGGTGCCGGCGATCACCGGAACGCGGCGGCGCACCTGCTCGACCGCAGTCTTGATCAGCAGATGATGTTCGTCGAAATCGACGGTCGGCGATTCGCCGGTGGTGCCGACCACCGCGATGCCGTCGCTGCCTTCCGCGATGTGCCACTCGATCAGCCTGCGGAAGGCGTCGAGATCGAGACTGCCGTCTTCGTGCATCGGGGTTATCAGCGCAACCAGACTGCCGGTCGGGATCGTCATGATTAAACGTTCTGCAATATGCGCCGAGCGGCGCGATTCAAATGCGTCATTTTACCGGATGGCACGGCAACTCTCGCTCCAATTGACCCGCCGCACGCGCCGAAGTTCGACAGCCGCCGGACTCAGACGACGCGGAAATTCTTGAATTGCCACGGATCGGATGTGTCGAGGTCTTCCGGAAACGGGTGGTTGCGCCCGGCCAGCGGCGTCCAGTCGGTATAGGCGCCGAACACCTTGCCGAGATAAGGGCGGGCGATTTCGAGCACGCGCCGGAAATCCAGATCGTCGGGGTCGATGATTCCCGCGCGCGGATTTTCGATCGCCCACACCACCGCGCCAAGCACGCCGGCGGCGACCTGCAGGCTGGTCGCGTTGTTGAACGGCGCGAGTTTGCGCGCTTCGTCGATCGACAGTTGCGAGCCGTACCAGTAGGCGCCCTTCGCATGGCCCATCAGCAGCGCGCCCAGCTCGTCGACGCCGGTGACGATCTGTTCCGTCAGCACGCGCCGCTGCTGCTGCGGCTGCCAGTTGCGGCCGGCCAGCTCGTGTACCGAGAGCACGGTGTCGTCGCACGGATGATAGGCATAGTGACAGGTCGGGCGGTAGACGACCCGCCCACCCTCGCGCACCGTGAAGTAATCCGAGATCGAGATCGACTCGCCGTGCGTGATCAGGAAACCGTGATACTGGCCCTCGCCCGGCGTCCACGAGCGCACGCGCACCGAAGCGCCCGGCCGCGTCAGGTAAATCGCCGCGTCACAGCCGAAATCGTGGCGTTTGCCGTCGGGCGGGAAATGCTTTTCATGCGTGCCCCAGCCAAGCTCGCACGGCTGCGAACCTTCGCCGATAAAACCATCCACCGACCAGGTATTGACGAACTCCCAGCGCCGTTTGCGCGGCTCGGCAACCTGGGTGTCGCGTTCCGCGCAGTGGATCGCCTTCACGTTGAGCTGCATCGCCAGCCGTGCCCAGCCTGCTTTGTCCTTCGGCACGTCCACCTTGCCGTGGAGATCGCCGGCGATGTCGAGCAGCGCCTGCTTGACCCAGTGCGAAACCAGACCGGGGTTTGCCCCGTGCGTCGGAATCATGGTCGGCGCATCCGGATATTTCCTGCGCAGCGCCAGCACCTCTTCGCGCTGACCGTAATTGGAACGGTGCGAAGGCGAAACCGCCGGATCGGTATAACCGCCGAGCCACGGTTCGATGCAGGTGTCGAGGTAGAGCGCGCCCTTCTCGCAGCACAGTTCGACGAGGGCGGCGCTCGCGACATCGACGGAAAGATTGAGCAGAAAATCGCCGCGCTCCAGCAGCGGGTCGAGCACCGCGCGGTAGTTCTCGCGCGTCAGCGGCTGCACCTTGAAGTCGACGCTGTAGTGTCCGGCCTCGGCGGCGCCGCGTTCATCGCCGGTGATGATGCGGACACGCTCGTGCGGCATGTCGATATGCCGCAACAGCAGCGGCAGGCAACCCTGCCCGACCGATCCGAATCCGACGAAAACCAGTTTTCCTTTATGTTTGACGTATTTTTTTTCGTTCATTTACTGCTTCTGCGCCACCGCATTTTTTGCGGGGTGGAGTGTAGCATTTTCCGTCCGCAGCGTCGTCCCCGCGCGGACGGGATCGCCGGGCAGATCGGCATGCGCGCATGCGGCGGGCGCGCCGGCGCAAAAAAATACGCCCGCACGAGGCGGGCGTATCGAAGAACGGGGAGACGACTGGGCGGCGCGCAGGGAGCCGGGATCAGAACTTGCGGCCGATGCCCACGCCGAACACCCACGGGTTGATGTCGAAGCTGGCGGCAGTGGCGCCGGTCGCCGCCACCTTGACGTCGGTCGAAATCCAGATCTTCTTGACGTCGAGGTTGACGAACCAGTCCTTGTCGATGCCGTAGTCGAAGCCGGCCTGCAACGCTCCGCCCCAGCTGTCGTTGTCGACGGTGAGCGTTCCGCCGCCGAGATTGACGTCGTAAAAGCGCGTGTAATTGACGCCGGCGCCGACATAGGGACGGAACGTCTCCGCCGGCATGAAATGATATTGCAGCGTCAGGGTCGGCGGCAACAAGGTGACTTTACCAACGTCCGCGCCGTTGGCGGAAATAGTGTGCCGGTTGGTAGCGAGGATCAACTCGAGCGCGAGATGGTCGGTCGCAAAATAGCTGAAGTCCAGTTCGGGCACCCATTCGTTCGACGCATCGAGATTGAGCGCGGATGAACTGGTGTCCGGCGCGATATCCAGCGCACGCAGGCGTACCAGCCAATCGCTCGCCGCCGCGAATACCGGCGCAGTCGCGAACAGCATCGAAGCGATAGCAACAGTCAAGAGTCTCTTTTTCATTATCGTACCTTTCCTGAATTAATAATTTCTGAAACCAATACCGGAACCATTATCAATGAACACTGCGGCAACGCCCTTGACTTATATCAACGAAATTTCCCGCCGCAGCGCGCGGCGCTACAATTCCCGGATGATCCCCTGGCTCGACCGCACCGACCCCTTTCCGCCCGTGACTGCGGCGCTGGCCGATCCCGACGGCCTGCTCGCCGCCGGCGGCGGCCTCGAGCTGCCGCGGCTGCTCGATGCCTACCGGCGCGGTATTTTTCCGTGGTACGGCGCCGGACAGCCGGTGCTGTGGTGGACGCCCGACCCGCGCACGGTGCTGTTCCCGCGAGAATTCAGGATTTCGCGCTCGCTGCGTAAAGCGCTGCGCCACCGCGACTACGAAATCCGCGTCGATACGCGGTTCGAGACCGTGATGCGCGCTTGCGCCACGCCGCGCGGCGCCGGGGATACCGGCGCCGCCGGCACCTGGATCGACGACGCGATGATCGCCGCCTACGGCGCGCTGCACGGACAGGGGTTCGCGCACTCGGTCGAGACCTGGATCAACGACGAACTCGCAGGCGGGCTGTACGGGGTCGCGCTCGGCCGCGTGTTCTACGGCGAGTCGATGTTCGCGCGCACGCCGGATGCCTCGAAAATCGCGCTCGCCCATCTGGCGCGCCAGCTCGAACGCTGGGAATTCGGCCTGATCGACTGCCAGGTCAGGACCGCGCATCTGCTGTCGCTCGGCGCGCGCGAAATCCGGCGCAGCGATTTCATGCGACGGCTGGCGGAATTGGTAAACTATGCGGACCGCACCGGCCGCTGGCGGTTTGACGACGACTTGCGCGATGACCTTACTGAATGATTTTCCGCTTTCGGTACTGCAGTTTTACGCGACCGCGCCGTACCCGTGCAGCTATCTGCCGGACCGGATGGCGCGCTCACAGGTCGCAACGCCGAGCCACCTGATCGACGGCCCGGTCTACAGCGAGCTGGTCAAGGCCGGCTTCCGCCGCAGCGGCGCGTTCACCTACCGCCCGTACTGCGACCATTGCCGCGCCTGCACGCCGGTGCGTGTCATGGTCGAGGACTTCAAACCGAGCCGCACCCAGCGCCGCGTCTGGAAAAACCACGCCGCGCTGAAACCGGAAACGCTCGATCTAAAATATTATCCCGAGCATTACGCGCTGTATCTGCGCTACCAGTCCATCCGGCACGCCGGCGGCGGCATGGATCAGGACAGCCGCGAACAGTACCGGCATTTCCTGCTGCAGAGCAACGTCGACACCCGCCTGATCGAGTTTCGCGACAACGGCGTGCTGCGCATGGTCAGCATCGTCGACAGGCTGCAGGACGGTCTGTCGTCGGTTTACACCTTTTTCGATCCCGCAGTCGGCGGCGCCAGCTTCGGCACCTACAACATCCTGTGGCAGATCAGGCTGTGCGCGCAGCTCGATCTGCCGTTTCTGTATCTGGGCTACTGGATCGCACAAAGCCGCAAGATGACCTACAAAATAAACTTTCAGCCGCTGCAGCAGCTGGCCGGCGGCCGCTGGCAACGGCTCCCCTCGTCCTTTTCAGGCGACGTGCCGTCAGCCTGAGGGCGCGCGCTGGCGCGCCCACTCGCACGCCAGCGCATAACCAACCGCCAGCAACGTCGGCCCCAGAAACGCGCCGATGAAGCCGAAGGCGATGATGCCGCCGAGCACGCCAAGGAATACCAGCAGGAACGGCAGGCGGCTGCCGCGGCTGATCAGCAGCGGTTTCAGCACGTTGTCGATACCGCTGACGACGATCAGCCCGTAGAGCGCCATGAACACCGCCCATCCGATCTCGCCCCGGTAAAAAAGCCACGCCGCCGCGCCGCCCCACACCAGCGGCGGACCGACCGGCAGCATCGACAGCAGAAAAGTCAGAAGGCCCAGCAGTGCCGCCGCCGGCACGCTCGCGATCCACAGGCCGAGCGCCGCCAGCACGCCCTGCGCCAGCGCAGTACCGAGTACGCCGTAGACGACGCCGCGTATCGTGCCGCCGACAGTCCGCAACAAATCGGGCGCCAGCGCGCCGCTGACCCGCTGCAGTGCCGATTGCAGCCATGCGAGCAACGCGGCGCCATCGCGGTACAGGAAGAATCCGATGAACGACACCAGGCTCAGTTGCAACACACCCTCGCCCAGCATCACACCGAACTTGAGCAGCGCCTGCTGCGCCGGCTGCGCGAAGCGCTGCAGCGCCGCCTCGAGTTCCTGCGGACTCGCGAGTGCGCGCCAGCTTGCGTCGAGACTGCCGCCGACCAGCGGCAGCGTGCGCACCCAGTCGGGCGGCGCCGGCAGACCGGAGGCCAGCGCGGTTCGCAGCCAATCGAAAGCCCGCGCGGCGGAATCGGACAGCGAGGCCGCGATCAGCGCGAGCGGCAGCACGACCAGCAGGATCAGCAGCAGCGTCATCGTCAGCGCAGCGAGTGTCGGACGGCTTCCCGTCAGCCGCTCGACATGACGGTACGCGGGCCAGGTCGAAAAACACATGATCGCGGCGCCCAGCAGCGCGGTCACGAACGGCCGCAACACGAACAGGCAGCCGATGATCAGCGCCACCAGCGCGGTGATCTGCACGATCTGCTCGATGCGCTTTTCCAGCGGCCTTTCCATCGCCGCCCTTCTAGCACGCCGTCCCCGCCCGGTCAAACCGCGTCACGGTAAAATGACGGCATGATCTACCGCTTGGCGCGACCGCTGCTGTTCGGCCTCGACCCCGAGCACGCACACTCGCTCGCGCTCGGCGCGCTCGACATCCGTGCGCGGTTCACCGGCGCTTGTCCGGATCCCGCCATCCGCTGTCCGCGCCGGATCATGGGCATCGACTTTCCGAATCCGGTCGGGCTCGCCGCCGGCCTTGACAAAAACGGCGACCATATCGATGCGCTGGCCGCGCTCGGCTTCGGGTTTCTCGAAATCGGCACCGTCACGCCGCGCCCGCAGCCCGGCAACCCGCGGCCGCGACTGTTCCGGCTGCCGCAGGCATGCGCGCTGATCAACCGGATGGGATTCAACAATCAAGGCGTCGACCATCTGGTCGGGCGCGCGATGCGCGCGTGCTATCGCGGCGTGCTCGGCGTCAACATCGGCAAGAATTTCGACACCCCGCTCGAGCATGCGGTGGACGATTATCTGGTCTGCCTGCGCAAGGTGTATCCGGTCGCAACCTATGTTACGGTCAACATTTCGTCGCCCAATACCACTGGATTGCGCCAACTACAGCAGGCCGCCGAACTCGATGCGTTACTGGCGGCGCTGAAGACCGAGCAGCGCGCGCTTGCCGAACGTCACGGCCGTTACGTGCCGCTCGCGGTCAAGATTGCGCCCGATCTCGACGATGCGCAGCTCGCGGCGATTGCAGCCGCCCTGGCGCGACATGCGATCGATGGCGTGATCGCAACCAACACCACCGTCGCGCGGCCGCAGGTTGGCGGCCAGCGCCACGCCGATGAAACCGGCGGACTGAGCGGTGCGCCGCTGCACGACATGGCGCTGAATGTCGTGCGCAAACTGCGCGGCAGGCTCGGCGCCGGTTTCCCGATCATCGGCGTCGGCGGCATCATCAGCGCTGAAGACGCGCGCGCGATGGCAGCCGCCGGCGCCGACCTGGTGCAGATCTATACCGGCCTCATCTATCGCGGTCCGGCGCTGGTGCACGCGGTCGCGACCGCGTTATGCGCTGCCGGCAGCGCGCGATGAGGACGCGCCCCTTGCCCCTGCAGGTCGCATTGATCGACGAAGAGCGCTGTATCGGCTGCACACTCTGTCTTGCGGCATGCCCTACCGACGCAATCATCGGCACAGCCCGGCTGATGCACACCGTAATCGCGCGCGACTGCATCGGCTGCGAACTGTGCCTGCCGCCGTGCCCGGTGGACTGCATCCGCATGATCGAGAGCAGCGCGCCGCTGACCACGGCGCGCAAGAAACGGCTGGCGCAACAGGCGCGACGGCGGCGCCACCGGCTGCTGCAACGACAGCGGGCGCTGGCGCGTACCGAGCCGGCGACTGTCGCGCGCGCGCTGGAACGCGCACGGCAGCGGCTCGCGCGACGCGTCAAGCGCTGAATACTTCCTGCCGGATCGCACCCTTGTCGGTGCGCTTGACCATGTACATCAGTTTGTCGGCCTGCCGGATCATGTCGTCGATCGTCTGCGGGATGCGCACGAAGGTCGCGATGCCGATGCTGAAGGTAACCGGCCAGTCATGCTGCCGCATTTCCTGCAGCAGGCGCTGCTGCAGCATTTCGACCACCATGCGGCACGCCTCGGCGCTGGTTTCCGGCAGCATCACTGCGAACTCGTCGCCACCGAGCCGGCCAGGGAGGTCCGACGCGCGCAGTTTGCGTGTCATGATATGCGCGATCCTGCGCAGCAGTTCGTCGCCGACGTGATGGCCGAAGCGGTCGTTGACGGCCTTGAAATTGTCGCAATCGATGTAGGCAATCGACAGCGACCGCTTATACCGGCGGCACACCTCCATTTCGGCACCGACGATCTGATAAAACCCGGCCTTGTTGACCAACTCGGTCAACGCATCGCGGCGCGACTGAAAATGCGCGTCATCGAGTGCCCGCCGCAATTTCCAGCTGCCCGCCACCAGCAGCGCAAACCCGGCCTGCAACGCGCCCCAGTTCCACCAGACGAGCGTCGAATCCCCGCCATGGCGTCCCGCAAAATCGACATAGGCCCACGACGTCGTCGCAACCACGGACAGCAACAGTCCCGACCACGGGCCGGTAAACCAGATGACGACCAGCAGTGGAAACAGATAAAGCAGCAGCAGATTGAAGCGGTAATTCGTCAAGTAATCGACGGCACCGACCGTCAGCAGCAGCATCAGCGCCAGCACCAGCCACCTTTCACGGCGCTGGATCACGACGAAATAAGTGCCGATGCCGGTTTTTTCGTGCGGGTGAGCCATAACCCCCGTCTTCCAATGATGCGCGATTTCACTCGCCATGCATCGGGATGCGCAATATCCATGCCAAATTCATCGCGCTCCCCGCCGCGGAACGGAAACGCCATGCGGTGGAAATGCCGCATGCCTGCGGGCTCAGATATAACGCTCGCGTCTTTCGGCAATCAGGTGTTCGAGCGCCCTGATATGTCCGGCGACGTCCTCAAGGTTGGGATTGATCGCGAGCGCGCGCCTGAAATAGTCGAGCGCGCGCGCCGGTTCGTCGCGCTGCATGTAAATCAGGCCGTAGCCGGACAGCGCTCCGAAATGCAGCGGATTGCGTTTCAGCACCTCATCGCAATCGTGCAGGGATTTTTCGTAATCGCCGATCATGTAATACACCGTCGCGCGTTTGTTCCAGCCTTCGGCGAAATCGGGTTTTTTGCTGATGACCAGATTGAAGGTCGCGAGCGCGCTGTCGGTATCGCCATCATTCATCTGCTCGACGCCGCGGCGATAGAGCGCATCGACCATCGCATCGCCGGAGCGCCCCCATACCGCCTCGATTGCGTCTTCTGCAGCTCCGCGCACCTGACTGTCGTCATCGCGCAGGTCATTGACCAGGGCCGGCACATCGGCCATCGTGCCGACCTCGCCAAGCCGCTCGGCGGCAACCCTTCGTGCCGCCGCATCGTGTGCAGTCAGCGCGCCCAGCGCCTGCTCGCGCGTCAGCGCATCCGCCGCCATCACGGGAATGGGCACCGCCAACACGATCAGCGCCGCGATAAAACGCCGCAACCGTTTTTCCTTTAACATTGCCATCGATGCCGATATCTATGCGCCGGTCATCCCCGATTGTCAACCGGATACGGCGGCGCCGTGCCGAAGCCCGATGAATCCCGCCAAGCGCGTGGAGATTTTCCAGCGGCTGCGCGCCGCCAACCCCGCCCCGCGCAGCGAACTCGAATACCGTTCGCCGTTCGAGCTGCTGGTCGCAGTCGTGCTGTCGGCGCAGGCCACCGACCGCAGCGTCAACTTCGCGACGCAGCAACTGTACAAGGTTGCCGACACGCCGCAGGCGATGCTCAAACTCGGCGTCAAGGGCCTGGAGCGCTACATCAGGAGCATCGGGCTGTACCATACCAAGGCGAAGAACATCATCGCGACCTGCAAGCTGCTGCTCGAACGCCACAACGGCGAAGTGCCGCAAACGCACGCCGAACTGGAAGCGCTGCCCGGCGTCGGCCGCAAGACCGCCAACGTGATCCTCAACGTCGCATTCGGACAGCCGACGATCGCGGTCGATACGCACATTTTCCGCGTCGGCAACCGCACCGGGCTGGCGCCGGGAAAAACGCCGCTCGAAGTCGAGAAAAAACTGCTCAAATTCACGCCCGACGAATTTCGCCATGACGCGCATCACTGGCTGATCCTGCACGGACGCTACGTGTGCAAGGCGCGCAAGCCCGACTGCCCGCGCTGCCTGATCAGTGATCTGTGCGAGTACCGGCACAAGACATCGAGTTGAAGTACCCTCCGGCAATGGCCAACCGCCTGACTAGGATCGTGACGCGCACCGGCGACGACGGCACCACCGGACTCGCCGACGGCACGCGGCTGCCGAAGAACGCGCCGCGCGTGGCGGCGATCGGCGCCGTCGACGAACTCAACAGCGTGCTCGGATTGTTGTTATGCGAGGGAATGCCGGCTGATGTTCGCGACTGCCTGATCGGCGTCCAACACGATCTGTTCGATCTTGGCGGCGAACTGAGCTTGCCCGGAAGAACCTTGCTGACCGACGCGCATGTCGCACGACTCGAACAGGCGGTGGAACACCACAATGCCGACCTGCCGCCGCTCAGGGAATTCATCCTGCCCGGCGGCGCGCGCGCCGCGGCGCTGGCGCACGTGGCGCGCACCGTGTGCCGGCGCGCCGAGCGCGAAATCGTCGCGCTGTCACAAAGCAAACCGGTCGCGCCCGCGCTGCTGCAGTACCTGAACCGCCTGTCGGACCTGTTGTTCGTGCAGGCGCGTGTGCTCAATCGTTACGAAGGCAGCGGCGACATCTACTGGCAGCCGGGGGGAAATCGATCATAACCGCCGATGAACGCAGATAAACACGGATAGATTCAAAATCCAATTGCCACAGAGGACACAGAGAGAAAACCTCCAAAACAGTCTTGGAGAATAAATCTCTGTAACCTCTGTGCTCTCTGTGGCTTTCCAGTTTTTATCCGTGTTTATCTGCGTTCATCTGCGGTTTCCCTGACGTTTTCCAGTCGTTCGCAGATCGCGCGCGCGCCGTCGAGAATGCGCGGTGTCTGACGCTGGATCAAATCGGGATTGACATAGATCGTCGGCAACGCCGCCAAAGCCGGCATTTCATTGCGCCATTCTGCGGCGAGGTCTTCCGCCGTCATCGTCGCCGAACCGCCGCCGACAATCGCGTCCGGCTGCGCTGCGAGCACGCTTTCCAGTGACACCACCGGCACCAGCGTCGGCGCGCCGTCGAACACATTGCGGCCACCGCACAGCCGGATCACGTCGCTGATGATGTGCCGGCCGTTGACCGTCATCAGCGGCGCGTGCCAGATTTCGTAGAACACCGGCACCGTCGGCCGCGCGCCGTATCGCGCGCGCAGCGCCGCGATGCTCTGCTCGAAATCGCGCGCCGCGCGTTGCGCCGTTGCCGAAGTTCCGGCCAGCGCGCCGAGCGCGCGCAGCGTCTGCGGGATCGCCGCCAGCGTGTCCGGCTCGGCGACATAGGCCGTGAAGCCGAGCCGTTCGAGCCGCTCGATGTCGGCGGCCTGGTTGCCGCTTTTCCAGCCGACAATCAGATCGGGTTTCAGGGTCAGCACGCGTTCGATGTCGATGCGCGATGCATCGCCGATCTGTTGCAGCGCGGTTGCAGTCGGCGGGTAATCGCTGAACCGCGCGACCGCGATCAGACGATCACCGGCGCCTGCCGCGTACACGAGTTCAGTAAGCGCCGGCGCCAGCGTGACGATGCGCTGCGCCGGGGCGTCGAGCGCGATGCGCCTGCCGCGGTCGTCGTTGACGGCGACCGCGGCGGCGTGCGCGGCGATGGAAAAAACGGCCATCAGCGCGCACGCCGCGCGCATCATTTCATCGTCTGCAGCAGCTTGACGCTGGTCTGGCGCAGCCGCTGCGACAGCAGCGTGACCAGCTTGACCAGGGTTTTGGCGCCGAGGCTCGGCTTTTCGAGGATGATTTTGGCCATGTTGTCGCGCGTCAGCGTCGCAAAAACGGTTTCCTTGATTGCGATGCAGCTTGCGAAACGCGGCTCGCCGTCGATCATCGACATCTCGCCGAGCGTCATGCCGGGCAGCACCGACGCCATTTCCTGCTGCACGCCGAACGGATTTTTCTTCAGGATATCGACCTCGCCCTTGATCAGCAGCAACATGGAATCGCCGACATCGCCCTCGTGGATGATGGTCTGCCCGGGACGGGCGCGGTACACTTCCATGTAGTCGGCGAGCTGCTCGATATCCGCACGCGTGAATTCGGCGAAGAATGGCGAACGGCCGACCAGCGCGTGAATTTCCGAGGTGAAGCCGACGCCCGGGCCAAGATGCTCCATTTCAGCCAGCAGCAGCGCTTCGTGCGAAGAGATCGGCGCTTCGGCCATCGGATTACCGTTCCTCGGCTTCCAGCAGCACGGCGCGCCGCCTGCGCGCCGCGTCGGCCAGCGTGTCGAGCAGCATGCGGCTGTCGTCCCAGCCGATGCAGGCATCGGTGATGCTCTGGCCGTAAACCAGCGGCTTGCCGGGCACCAGGTCCTGCCGTCCCGCGCGCAGGTGGCTTTCGACCATCACGCCGAAAATGCGCTCTTCGCCGGCGGCGACCTGCTGTGCGACGCCGCGCGCGACCTCGTTCTGACCCTGCGGGTCCTTGCTGCTGTTGGCATGACTCAGATCGATCATCAGCCGCTGCGCAATCCCGGCCTGCGCCAGCGCCTGCGCCGCCGCCTCGACGCTCGCCGCGTCGTAATTCGGTGTCTTGCCGCCGCGCAGGATGATGTGACAGTCCTCGTTGCCGCTGGTGGCGACGATCGCCGAATGCCCTTCCTTGGTCACCGACAGGAAATGGTGCGGCACCTGTGCGGCGCGGATCGCATCGACCGCGATGCGAACGTTGCCGTCGGTGCCGTTCTTGAAGCCGACCGGGCACGACAGCCCCGACGCCAGCTCGCGGTGGATCTGGCTTTCGGTGGTGCGCGCGCCGATCGCGCCCCACGACACCAGGTCGGCAATGTACTGCGGCGTGATCATGTCGAGGAATTCGCAGCCGGCCGGCACGCCCATCTCGTTGATGTCGCGCAGCACGCCGCGCGCCACGCGCAGGCCCTTGTTGATGTTGAAGCTGCCGTCGAGATCGGGGTCGTTGATCAGTCCTTTCCAGCCGACCGTGGTACGCGGTTTCTCGAAATAGACGCGCATCACGATCAACAGGTCGGCGCTCAGTCGTTCGGCCTCACGCTTCAGCCTGCCCGCGTACTCCTTCGCCGCGACGACGTCGTGGATCGAACACGGCCCGATCACCACCAGCAGCCGGTCGTCGCCACCGTGCAGAATACGGTGAATCGCCCGCCGCGTTTCGTATGTGACCCGGGAGGTCGCTTCGGATATCGGAATCTCGTGCAGCACTTCGAGCGGCGGCACGAGCTCCTTGATGTCCCGAATGCGGATGTCGTCGGTGCGGTGCATAAACAATCAATTTCTGAAAAATCAGAACATTATACCGGTTAAAAAGCCGAAATGCGGTGCGGGCCCGCCGGATCAGACCAATCCGATATAGCGAACTTCGAGTACCTGGAGCTCCTCGGTTCCCGCCGGCGTCTTCAGCGTCACCGCATCGCCTGCTCTTGTCTTGTTGAGCGCGCGCGCGACCGGCGAAATCCAGCTGATGCGCCCGCGCGCGGGATCGGTTTCGTCCTGGCCGACGATGCTGATGGTGCGCTCGACGCCGTTGCCGTCCGAGTAAGTGACGGTGGCGCCGAAAAATACCCGGTCGAGCCCCGGCCGCGCCGGATCGATGATTTCGGCGATTTCGAGCCGTTTGGTCAGAAAACGGATGCGACGGTCGATCTCGCGCAGCCGCCGCTTGCCGTAGATATAGTCGGCGTTTTCCGAACGGTCGCCGTTGGCTGCCGCCCACGCGATGGTCTTCACCAGCGCCGGACGTTCCGTGTCGAGCAGCTGCTGAAGCTCGCTTTTGAGTCGCGCATGGCCAGCGGGTGTAATGTAGTTTTTTGCGCCGGCCGGCAACGGTGGCAATGCGCCTTCGTCATCAGCGGCAGCATGCACCGCGTGGTCGCGTTCGATGTCCGTCAGCTTGCGCATGTTTCGGGTTTCCCTGAATCCCGAATCCTTGATCCTGAATCCTGCCTTTAAGCCGTTCCCCCAACAGTCAGGCCGTCGATGCGCAGCGTCGGCTGGCCGACGCCGACCGGCACACTCTGGCCGTCCTTGCCGCAGGTGCCGACGCCGGGGTCGAGCGCCATGTCGTTGCCGATCATCGACACGCGCGTCAGCACGTCGGGGCCGTTGCCGATCAGCGTCGCTCCCTTGACCGGGTAGGCGAGCTTGCCGTCCTCGATCATCCACGCCTCCGACGCCGAAAACACGAACTTGCCGCTGGTGATGTCGACCTGTCCGCCTCCGAAATTGACCGCATAGAGGCCGTTTTTGACCGAAGCGATGATTTCATCGGGCCTTTTATCGCCGTTCAGCATGTAGGTGTTGGTCATCCGCGGCATCGGAATATGCGCGAACGACTCGCGCCGGCCGTTGCCGGTCGGCGCCACGCCCATCAGTCGCGCGTTCAGCGCGTCCTGCATGTAACCTTTCAGCACGCCGTTCTCGATCAGCACCGTGCGCTGGGTCGGATTGCCCTCGTCGTCGATGTTGAGCGAGCCGCGCCGCTGCGCCAGCGTGCCGTCGTCGACCACGGTGACGCCGGGCGCGGCGACGCGCTCGCCGATGCGGTCGCTGAACGCCGAGCTGCCCTTGCGGTTGAAATCGCCTTCGAGGCCGTGGCCGATCGCCTCGTGCAACAGCACGCCCGGCCAGCCCGGGCCGAGCACGACCGTCATGGTACCGGCCGGCGCCGGACGCGCTTCGAGATTGATCAGCGCCTGATCGACCGCCTTCCGCGCGTAGTCCTTCAGCACATCGTCGGTGAAGTACGCGTAGTCGAAACGCCCGCCGCCGCCGGCCGCCCCCTGTTCGCGGCGGCCGTTCTGCTCGACGATTACCTGCAAAGACAGCCGCACCAGCGGCCGCACATCGGCGGCGTTGACGCCATCGCTGCGCGCGACCAGCACCACTTCGTATTCGGCGGCAAGACCGGCGATCACCTGCGTCACGCGCGGATCAAGCGCGCGCGCCATACGTTCGATTTTCTCCAGCAGTGCGACTTTCGCCGCGTCGTCGAGACTCGCCAGCGGATCGCGCGGCAGATACAGACCGCGGCCGGCCTCGACCCGCGAAACCGCGGCGGCGCCGGCAGAGCCCTGCACGGCGATCGCGCGCGTCGCCTGCGCCGCCGCGCTCAGCGCGTCGAAACTGATGTCGTCCGAATAGGCAAACGCAGTCTTCTCGCCACTGACCGCGCGCACGCCGACGCCCTGATCGATATTGAAACTGCCCGACTTGACGATGCCTTCTTCCAGACTCCAGCCCTCGCTGCGGCTGTACTGGAAATAGAGATCGGCGTAATCGACGCGGTGCGCGAGCAACTGGCCGAATACGCGATCGAGCGACCGCTCGTCAAGCGCATATGGCGCGAGCAGAATTTCCTGCGCCGTCGCAAATGGGACCTCGTCACGAACAGCTGAAGCCTTGAAAGTTTTCATCAGACGGTTGGACAGTAAAGATGGTAAATAATGCCGGCGGGTCGTAAATTCAATCGTCAACAGCGGTGAATCGTGCGATGCGTGAGCGCCGGCAGGCTGTGGCGCAGGCGCTGAATATACTCCGGATGGATGTTTGCCGTCGCCACGCCCGATCCGCGCGGCAGGCGATCGAGCACCACCCCCCACGGATCGACGATCATGGTGTCGCCGTGTGTTTCGCGGCCGTTGACGTGATAACCGCCCTGCGCCGGCGCCAGCACGTAGGCGAGGTTCTCGATCGCGCGCGCGCGGATCAGCGTTTCCCAGTGCGCCTTGCCGGTGGTTTCGGTGAACGCCGACGGCACGACGATGATGTCGACATCGCGCATCGCGCGGTACAGTTCGGGGAAGCGCAGGTCGTAGCAGATCGACAGCCCGAGGCGGCCGAACGGGGTATCCACCGTTTTCACGGCGTCGCCGGGTTCGATCGTGCGTTGTTCGGAATAATTTTCGCCGCCCATTTCGAAGCGGAACAGATGGATCTTGTCATAGCGTGCGGCGAGTTTCCCCGCATCGTCGTAAACGAGGCAGCTGTTGCGCACCCTGCCGGGGTCGGCAGTCGCCAGCGGCACGCCGCCGCCGGTAAGCCAGATGCCGAGTTGCCGCGCGGTATCGGTCATGAACTGCTGGATCGGGCCGTCGCCCGGCACCTCACGCGCCGCGACCTTGTCGGTGTCCTTCATTCCCATGATCGCGAAATACTCGGGCAGCGCAACCAGTTTTGCGCCAAGCTCGGCGGCCATCACGATCAGCCGCCGCGCCTCGTTGAGATTGGCGGCGACGTTCGGCCCCGATGCCATCTGTACCGCGGCGATGCGCACCGGCGCGCTCATTGCGCCACTTCGAGCGCCAGCGGCCGGCCCGGCGGCAGATCGTCGAGCAGACGCACACGCGCCGCATCCACCGCCAGCGCCATCAGCCAGACGCGCAGTTCCCCGGCCTGCAGCGCCGATTCCGGAGCAACCGCGTGATGGATCACCAATTGCGCGCCGGGTTGCGCAAGATAGCCCGCGACGGCCTGCGCAACCGCGGGTTGCTCGGAGACGGCGCGCGCGCTGCGCGGCCGGTCCCACAATTCGGGCCCGACGCTGAACATGTCGGCCGCCGGCGCGACGCCGGCGATGCTCCACAGCCACAGCAGCCACGCCGCGCGCCTCACGGCGTTTTCTCCAGACCCTGCGCGTACGGCTCGATCTTCGCCACCTGCGGATTGTTCCAGTTGCCACTGATGTTGTACTCGTAGGACGCCATCTGATCGAGCGGATCCTTGAGCAGCTTTTGCGCGACCCATGCCGCAACCCCCGCGATCGGGCCGCCGATCAGCGCACCGGCGACCGACACCGAATCCGAGACGCTGGGCGTTATCTTGACATGCAGATTCTGCGTTTCCTCCGTGAGATCGACGCTGCCGTTCATCACGATGCGCGCGGAAGGACTCTGGATGCGCAGGCTGTCGGTGCTGGCGAGGCCGCGGCTGATTTTCACCGCGCCGATGATCTCGTCGAACGCCAGCCCCTGGCTGAAGATGTCGCGGAAATCGAGCGTAATCCGCCGCGGCAGCGACTGCAGGCTGAGGATGCCGAGCAGCCGGCCGACGCCGGGATCGAGTTTGGTGAACTGCCCCTTCTTCGCATCGACGACCAGGTTGCCGGACATCGTCTTGTAGTCGATATTGTACGGCGCGCCGTCCCACGACAGCGCGCCGTCGAGCTGCGCGGTGCCGCGCTTGACGCCCTGCGGCTGCCCGAGCCGCAGCAGCAGTTTGCCGATGTCATTGACTTCGAGATGCACGTTGGCCTCGGTATGCGGATGCGCAAGCCAGTCCTTCCACAGGCCGTCGATCTGCAGCGTCGCGTCGGGATTGGAAATATGCAATTTGTCGATGCGCCAGCCGTTCTGTTCCGGTGCCGCGAGCAATTCGAGCCTGCCGAGAGCCTTGTCGCCGAGGGTGAAATTTTCCGCGCTGAAATCGACCGTCGGCAGGTCGCTGGTCCCTCTGCTGGATGTCGCGGCGGCGGACGCGGTGTCGCCGCCGCGCCGCGCCGGAATCGTCAACTGCCTGAGGCGCGCCTGCAGACGCTTGCCCTCCGGCTGTGACCGCCAGCTCACATCGCCCGCGATCTCCTGACCGTTGACGGTCGCGCGCAGTACGCCGCCCGGCGCCATGGCGCCGTTGATCGCAAAATCGTGGAACGCCCGCCCATGGACATCGATGTTGCCGATCCGGAGATCGATCGCGGTGATATCCGGCAGCAGCATCCCGTCGCCGCCGTCTTCCAGCAGCCCCAGCCAGCCGTCGAAATCGAGGCTGGCGATGGCGCCATTTATCGTCAGGCCCCTGCGTGCCGGCATGCCGGTCGCGTTGCCGAAGGTGATGCTGCCGCGTTCAACCGTGAAACGGCCGCTGTCGTCGCGCCCGATCAACTGCGCCGATACGACATCGCCCAGCAGAAAGGTAATGCGCTCGCGCGGCATTTTCACGACATGGCGCTCGATCCTGAACGGCACGCTTTCAGCGCCGACTTTGGCCAGCGGCGCCGGCAATTCCGAAACCACTCCCTGCAATGTTGATTCAATCACCAGATCGACCTGCCGCCGGCTGTTCAGCACGATATCGCCCTTCCAGTCCGTCGCGCCGTGCAGCAATTGCGCCCACGACGGCGCGCGTGGCGAACGCCGCAGATTTTCGAAGTCGGCGTGCCCGCGGGTCGTAATGCGGGTGGCCCCGTCGGCGCCGCTCACCACCGAGATCGTTGCCGGCCCGCCGAGAAAATTCACCGCGATGCCAGAGGCATGCATGCCGGATTCGGTGAACTCGAGGCGGCCGTTGACGTGCTCCAGCGGCGGTATCACGCCCTCTTCGACCAGACGGTTGTTGACGAACTGATAACCGCCGCTGATCCGCGCGTCGGAAGCATGGTCGAGCGGCATCATCATCTTCAGCAGCAGGCGACCGTTGCCTTCGGCCCGGATCTTTTCGGTGAAATACTTGACGGTATCGAGCGTGGGACTGTTGGCGATGAAGGCGAGAAAATCGCTGGTCGGCCCTTCCGCCGCGCCGTCAATGCTCAACGTCCTGGGATGGACATCGAGATCGGGGATTTCGGCGCGCACCGGCCCCAGCCTGACGCCGAACATCGAGCCCTCGCGCGCTGCGACCTCCATTCGACGGCCGCTGAAAATCACGTCGCCGGAAATGTTCTCGATTTTCGGCCAGCCTTTCGCATAATCGAGCGTCAGGCCGGACGCCTTGATCGCGACGCGGAACAGCCCGTCCCCGTTGTCCGCGAACGGAAACCGGTCGAGATCGCCCTTCAACCGCAGCTGGACGTCCCTGGCCTCGCCGGCGAGAAACGCGCCGTCGAGCCAGTGCCGCGCCGACTCTGCGACCTGCAGCGGAATATAGCGCGTGATGCGCCGGGCATCGGCGCGCGTCAGGTTTCCCGACAGATCGATCGCGCCCTTGCCGACGGCGGCGGTGCGGTAGACGCCGTAGACGCTGCCGGCGACGTCGGCATTGGCAAACGCAACGTTGTTGAGTTTGACGGTGTACTGGTCGCCGCTGCGATCCCATACCACGCGCGCCGTCAGCGATTCCAGGCTGAGGCTGTCGCTGAACACCAGCGGCAAATCGGCCGTCACGTTCTCGGCATCGAGATAAAGGGTGCCGCCGCTTTCGTTGCCGTCGATCCGGCCGCTGAGTCCCGCAAATCCGGGCAGGCGGCCGACCGGGCGCAGACCGACCCCGGTAAAACTGCTCTTGATGCTGTACTGGCGCGGCTGCGGCCAGCTGCCGTCCCATTTGATCGCGACCTCGTTCAGTTTGCCGCGCGGCGCGTAGCCGGCGATTTCCCGGCGCAGGTCCTCATCGAGCGGCAGATAATCGGCAAGCGCCAGCAGCGACTCGACGCGGATTTCATTGGCACGCAGTTCGCCGCGTTCGAGTTTCGACCCGGAGGCGTGCTGATAGCGCAACAGGAAGTCCGTCGCCGGCAATACCACTCCGTCGCGAGTGGCAAGCGCAAGATGCGTGGTGGAAAATTCGAAGCCGTCGGGCAGCGACTGCCAGGCGAGCCGCCCTTTCAGGGACTGGAGATCGAGTTCCTTCACGTCCGGCCCGAGGCGCGTCTGCACCTGCGACAACTCGAGATCAGCGGTAATGCCGGTCATCCGGCCATCGTCGAGATCCGCCCATACGCGCGCCGCGCCGATGCCGCGCGGGAACGTCACCGGGAATGGCAGCCAGGTGCGCCACGCCGCAATGTCGACGTAATCGAGCCGCGCGAACAGCCGGCCGCTCCATTGCGCGAGATCGGTGACCGAGCCGCCGCGCAGGTCGCCGCGCACGTCGAGCGGCGCCGCAAGCGGCGCGGGCGGCGCCGCGCGCAGCCCGAAGCGGTGATGGCGTCCATTGCTGTCGAGGCGGAAATAGACGTCTCTGAGCTCGAGCGGCGGCGCGCTGCGCTGATCGTCCTGCCAGCTGATCCGCGCGTCACGAATCACGATCCGGTCCTGGCGCAGCAGCCAGTCGGAGAAGCCGCCGCCGCCAGCCGCGTTGACTTCGATGCCGGCGACCGTGATCACGCCGTCACGGCTGCGCGCGATGTTCAGACTCGGCTGTTCGATCTCGATCGAATGCAACCGCGGCTCGAGGTAAAAAAACGACCACCACGACAGCGAGCTCTCGATCCGTTTGAAGACCAGCGCCGGATGGTCGGTCTTGTCATAGACCGTGACGTCGCCGAGCGCCAGCGTCAGGCGCAGCCCGTCCCAGTAGCCCTCGATGCGTCCGATCGTAATGCGCTGGTGCGCCGCGGCGCTCAGGTCCTGGGCGACGGTTTCGCGGTAGTCGCCGATGCGCGGCAGCAGCCAGTACTGGACGCTGATGACGATAATCGCAAACACCACGCCGCCCAGCAGCACCAGCCACGTCGCGACGCGATACATCCACGACACGTGGAAGCGCAGCCACTTGATCAGAGATTCCGGCACCCGGCGCCCTAAAAACAATAAGATACAATGGATTGTAGCTTAGAGTTCCTAATATAATGAAACGCGCGATGCGCTGGCACGATTCCGGGCGCGCGCGAAGCGAAACGCGCCGCTTGACCATTCTGTCAGGAACTCTTAACCAATCGCAAGCATGCCATTTCCGGAACATCCTGCAGTCGCGCTGTCCGCTGATCCGCTGCGCCGTGCGGCGCAGTTCTCGCGCTACGCGCGCCGCGTGCTGGAACGCGCGCCACAGCTGCTGACAGCCGCGGAGATCGATGCGCCGTTCACCGCCGCGGCGATGCGCGCGGCGTTGCCGGCGGCCCCGGTCGACGATTCCGCGTTGTGGCGCGCGCTGCGCGCATTGCGCGAACGGGTGATGCTGCGCGTGATCGCGCGCGACCTCGGCGGCCTGGCCGGCCTCGATGAGGTCGTTGCGACGATGACCGCGCTGGCCGAGACCGCGATCGCGTTCGCGGCTGATCATCTTGAACGGCAACTGGCGACGCAATACGGAACCCCTTCCGGCAGCGACAGCGGAACGCCGCAGAAGCTGCACGTCGTCGGCATGGGCAAACTCGGCGGCCGCGAACTCAACGTGTCATCGGACATCGATCTGGTGCTGGTCTATCCCGAGGAAGGCGAAACCGACGGCGCGCGCGCGCTCAGCAACCACGAATTCTTCGCCCGTCTCGCGCGCCGCCTGATCGCGGCGCTCGATGAAATCACCGCCGACGGCCGGGTGTTCCGCGTCGATCTGCGGCTGCGTCCGTGGGGCGCCGAAGGGGCGCTCGTATGCAGCTTCGAAACGCTCGAAAACTATTTCGTCGCGCACGGCCGCGAATGGGAGCGCTACGCGTGGATCAAGGCGCGCCTGCTGCGCGGCGACCGCGCACCGGAACTGACGGCGCTGGTGCAGCCGTTTGTGTTCCGCCGCTATCTCGATTACAGCGCGTTTGAATCGCTGCGCGCGCTGCACCGTGAAGTGCGCGACGAAGTCGAGCGCCGCGATCGCGCCGACAATATCAAGCTCGGCCCCGGCGGCATCCGCGAGATCGAATTCATCGCGCAGCTGTTCCAGTTGGTGCGCGGCGGGCGCGACGCCGCGCTGCGCGAGCCGGCGACGCTGAAGATGCTGCCGCTGCTGACCGAGCGCGGCCTGCTGCCGTCCGGCGCGACGCAGGAACTCACCGCCGCCTACGTGTTCCTGCGCAACCTCGAACACCGTCTGCAGTATTTCGACGATCAACAGACACAGCAACTGCCGACCGACGCCGCGGACCAGGCGCTGCTTGCCGCCGCGATGGATTGCGCCGACTACCGCGAGCTGTGCGTCCGGCTCGACCGGCACCGCGCCGCCGTCACCCGCCATTTCGACGGCGTGATCGCCGACGTGCGCGGCGCACCGCATCCGCTCGCCGGATTGTGGTCGGCGGCGGCGGACGATGCGCGCTACGCGGCGCAGTTGCGCGCGGTCGGCTACCGCGAGCCGCAGCGGCTGCTGCAGCGCCTCTCCGTGCTGCGCGCAAGCCAGCGTTTCCGTCAAATGCCGGAAGCAGGCTTGGAACGCATCGAACGGATCGTGCCGCTGACCGCTGAAGCCGCGGCGCGCCAGCCTGACCCCGAAGCTGCATTCGAGCGCCTGCTCGATCTGCTCGAAAGCATCAGCCGGCGCGAAGCCTATCTGGCGCTGCTGCTGCAATATCCGGGCATCATCGAACGCAGCGCGCGGCTGGTCGGCGCCAGCCCGTGGGCGGCAGCATATCTGGCGCGACACCCGATCCTGCTCGACGAGCTGCTCGCCGAACACGCGCCGCCGGACGCCGGCGAATGGCCGCAATGGCACGCGCAACTGCGCGACCAGCTCGACAGTTGCGCCGGCGACACCGACCGCCAGATGGACGCGCTGCGTCATTTCAAGCACAGCCACGTGATGCGCCTGATCGTCGCCGACCTCGACGGACAACTGCCGCTCGAACAGCTGTCCGACCATCTGAGCGCGCTCGCCGACATCATCCTCGCCGAGACACTGCGCGCGGCGTGGCAGGGGTTGCGCGCGCGCCACCGCGACGCGCCGCGTTTCGCGGTGGTCGCCTACGGCAAGCTCGGCGGCAAGGAACTCGATTATGCATCCGACCTCGACCTGATTTTCCTTTACGATGACGCGGCGCCCGCGGCGGCGGAAAACTACGCGCGGCTCGCGCAGCGCCTGAGTCACTGGCTGACCAGCCTGACGCCGGCCGGCGTGCTGTACGCGGTCGACCTGCGGCTGCGTCCCGACGGCGCCAGCGGCCTGCTGGTCAGCGCGCTCGACGGCTTCGACGATTATCAGAAAAACCACGCCTGGACCTGGGAACACCAAGCGCTGACGCGCGCGCGTTTCGTCTGTGGCGACGCCGGCATCGGCGCGCGTTTCGAGCAGCTCCGCCTCGAAGTGCTGTGCCGGCCGCGCGATCCCGCCGCGCTGCGCGCGGAAGTGGTCGCGATGCGCGAACGCATGCTCGAGGCGCACCCGGACGCCGGCGACGCACGGTTTGATCTCAAGCACGGCCGCGGCGGGCTGGTCGACGTCGAATTCGCCGTTCAGTACCTGGTGCTCAACTATGCGCATCGCCATCCCGAGCTCGCGGCCGACATCGGCAATCTCGCGCTGCTGAAGCTGGCGGCGCGCCTCGGCCTGATCACCGAAGCGACGGCGCTCGCCGCGCACGCCGCCTACCGCAGACTGCGCTGGCTGCAGCACACTTCGCGCCTGCAGGGCGAGAAACAGGCGCGCGTCGAGCCGGCGGCGGTCGCAGCCGAGATCGTCGCCGTCAAAAATCTGTGGCGGGAAGTGTTCGAAACCTAAACCGCGGCCGAATGTTTCGCCGCTTCGTGCCGCTTGGCGATCAGCCGATAAGAGGTGATCTGCCGCTGCCTCTTCACCACCAGGGTGTCGGGCCCCTCGAACTGGTACGGGCCGCGCAGCCGGAGATAAGTGGCGGTGTCGACCAGGATATGCCCGCCCTCGGCCTCGCTGCACAGGCGGCTGGCGGTATTGACCGGATTGCCCCACAGATCGTAGATGAACTTTTTGACGCCGATCACGCCGGCGACCACCGGCCCGGTGCCGATCCCGATATGGATGCCGAGCGGTTCGCCGTTGCTCATCTTGTGGATCGACATTCTTTCGCGCACCTCGAGCGCCATATCGGCAATCGCTTCCGTGTATTTGCTGGGGTGCGCGAGCAGTCCGCCCGCGATCATATAGGCGTCGCCGATGGTCTTGATCTTCTCCAGCCCGTAGTTTTCGGCCAGCAGGTCGAACCACGAAAATACCTCATTGAGCAGCGCCACCGTTTCGCGCGGCGGCATTTCCTCCGACAGCCGCGTGAAATCGGTGAGATCGGCGAACATGATGGTACAGTCGGCAACGCCGTCGGCGATGACGCCGGGTTCGCGCTTCAGCCGCTCGGCGACGTGGCTCGGCAGCACGTTGAGCAGCAGCCGTTCCGAGCGTTCCTGCTCGACCTTGACCAGCCGGTGCTGCTCGTCGAGTTCGGTCTTGAGCCGGTCCTTCTCGCGCACCGAATAGACGACCAGCAGATAGACGATGGTGGACATCGCGGTGAAATTCAGCGCAAAGAACACCGCGATCGTCTGCAGTGGAACGCCCATGCTTTTTTCGCCGTAGCCGAGGTAGAAGTCGAAGAAACCCGACACCGCGGTCAGCACGATGTAGGCGACGAACCACGGGATGGATTGCTTCGGCCCCTGGAAGATCATCACGCCGATCGGCGCCAGCAGCGCCCACAGCATCACGCCGGACGAGGTCACGTAGCTGCCGATCGCCCACTGCATGATGAACGGCACGAACAGATAAAGGGTGGTCTGCGCGAGGCGGAAAAACTCGAAGTTGCGGTTCCACAGATACAGCCCGAGCGTCGCCGCCGACACCGCAAGATAGGTCAGCGGCACGGTCGCCGAGTACTTGATACCCATCACATGATAGATGACGAGCCACAGCACCGCGGCGAAGCCCATCAGCCCGCACGCGAAGATCAGCAGCGTCTTGTGCAGCCTCAGCTCGGCGCTGTCGGTCAGACTGAAAACGCGATTGCCCAGCCTGCCGAGCGCGCTGTTATGGGGGTCGGCCACCTGTTCGTCCTCGAACATTGATTTTTTGAGATGCAGCGCGGTTTATCGCACCGCGGGGAGCGATGATATTTACATCAATCAAACGGCGGGTCAAGAAAACCTGAAATAAGCTAGAATTCAGGCTTTTTCCGCTGGACTGAAACCATCATGCCATCAATGAGCGACCGCGACGGCCACATCTGGCACGATGGCCGGCTGGTGCCGTGGCGCGACGCGACGACCCACGTGCTGACGCACTCGCTGCATTACGGCCTCGCGGTATTCGAAGGCCTGCGCGCCTACAGAACCGCCGGCGGCACCTGCATCTTCCGGTTGCGCGAACACACCGCGCGCCTGTTCAACTCCGCGCATATCTACCTGATGAAGATCCCGTACACGCCCGAGCAGCTGATCGAGGCGCAGAAGGAAGTGGTGCGCGCCAACCAACTCGACGAATGCTACATCCGTCCGATCGCATTCTACGGCGCGGAAAAAATGGGGCTGTCGCCGCGCGGCGCCGCGGTGCATGTCGCGATCGCGGCGTGGCCGTGGGGCGCCTACCTCGGCGCCGACGGCATCGAGAAAGGCATCCGCGTCAAGACTTCGTCCTATGCGCGCCATCACGTCAACGTGACGATGCCGCGCGCCAAGTTCGCCGCAACCTATCCGAACTCGATCCTCGCCACGCTCGAAGCGACGCACGACGGCTACGACGAGGCGCTGCTGCTCGACGTCGACGGCTTCGTCGCCGAAGGCCCGGGCGAGAACATCTTCATCGTCAGGAATGGCGCGCTGCACGAGCCCGAGATCACGTCGGCGCTGTCCGGCATCACGCGCGATGCGGTGATCCATCTCGCGCGCGACCTCGGCATCGAAGTGCGCTCGCGGCGGCTGACGCGCGACGATATCTACACCGCCGACGAGGCGTTCTTCACCGGCACCGCGGCCGAGGTGACGCCGATCCGCGAGCTCGACAACCGCACCATCGGCAGCGGCGCACGCGGGCCGGTCACCGCCAGGATACAGCAGGCGTTCTTCGAACTGGTGCAGGGCAAGAACCCCAAATACCGCGACTGGCTGACGCCGGTCGGCAAATAAGCGATGGCCGCCGCCGAACAGACACAGACCGCCAATACGCGGCGCGAGATCGAAGTGACCGCGGCCGATCTGCCGCTGCACTGCCCGATGCCGTCGATGCTGCTGTGGAACGCGCACCCGCGCGTGTTCCTGCCGATCGAGGCGACCGGTGAGGCGCTATGCCCGTACTGCGGCACCCACTACACGCTGAAGGGCGAGCCGGTCTCCAGCGGCCATTAAAGAGACAAATCTTTCACCGCAGAGACGCAGAGGCGCGGGGAAAGGCAACAACAGAAAAGCAAACCAATGGTTTTGAGCTTTTCCTAAATCCTGGTTTCTGAATCCTTGATCCTGTTTTTGTTCTTCTCCGCGTCTCTGCGGTTCAATCCAGTCTTGACTGAATTCGAATGGCGGACACACGAAACATCCTGATCGTCGCGCCGGCCTGGGTCGGCGACGCGGTGCTCGCGCAGCCGCTGTTCAGGCGCCTGCACGAACTGCATTCCGGCTTGATGCTCGATGTGCTGGCGCCACCGTGGACGCTGCCGGTGTTCGCGCGAATGCCGGAAGTCCGCGCAACCATCGCGGCGCCGTTCCGGCACGGCGAACTGGCGCTCGGCAAGCGCCGCGCGCTCGGCCGCGAACTCGCGGAGAAAAATTACGATCAGGCGATCGTGCTGCCCAATTCGTTCAAGTCGGCGCTGGCGCCGTGGTTCGCCGGCATCCCGCTGCGCACCGGTTTCGTCGGCGAGTTGCGTCAACTGCTTCTTAACGACGCGCGGCGACTCGATGACAAGACGCTGCTGCAGATGGCCGAGCAGTTTGCCGCGCTCGCCGAGCCGCCCGGCGTGCCGCTGCAGCGCCCGCTCGCGCCGCCGCATCTTGTCGCCGATGAGGCACGCCGCGCCGCAACGCTGGCGAAACTGGGCCTCGACACCGCGCGTCCGGTCGTCGCGCTGTGTCCGGGCGCCGAATACGGCCCCGCCAAACGCTGGCCGCCGCAATATTTCGCAGAGCTGGCGCGCAGGCTCGCCGCACAGGGCCATGCGGTATGGATAATCGGCTCCAAAAACGACGCCGCAATCGGCGCCGAAATCGCGCGGCACAGCGGCGGCGCCGGCATCGATCTGTGCGGCAGAACCACGCTCGACGAAGCGATTGACCTGCTGTCGTGCGCAGCGCTGGTGATCAGCAACGATTCCGGCCTGATGCACGTCGCCGCCGCGCTCGGCAAACCGCTGCTCGCGCTCTATGGTTCGAGCAGTCCGGCGTTCACGCCGCCGCTGTCGGACGCGGCGCAAATCCTGCGGCTCGACCTGCCATGCAGCCCCTGCTTCCGGCGTGTCTGTCCGCTCGGTCACTTCAACTGCATGATGAAGATGACGCCCGACCATGTCTGGCGGCAGATCGATTTTGCTAAAATCCGCGTGTCATGAAGCGCATCATCTACGCCACCGCGCACGACACCGAAGCCGCGTTCTACGAAGCGATCGAGAAATCCGATCTCGAAGCGATGATGGCGGTATGGGCCGACGATGACGACATCGTCTGCGTGCATCCGGGCGGCGTGCGCTTTGCCGGCGTCGCGCAGGTGCGCGAGTCGTGGCGCAAGATTTTCGCCGGCGGCCAGCACCTGCACTTCCGGCTGCTGCTGCAGCACTCGATAACCGGCGCGACGCTGGTCGTGCACAGCGTGTACGAGGAAATCACGGTCGTCGGCGAGGCGCATCCGGCGGCGCCGGTGATCGCCACCAACGCTTATCTGCGCACCGAGCACGGCTGGCGCATGGTGCTGCATCACGCGTCGTCGTCGCCGGCCCAAGCCGAAAGCAATGCCCGGCGCGCGCCGAAGACACTCCACTGAGTCCATCCCTCTACCGCGCGCCGCACTGGCTGCCCGGCGCGCATTTGCAGACGATCTACCCCGCGCTGATCGCGCCGCGCCCGCGTATCGTCTACCGGCGCGAACGCTGGGACACGCCCGATGGTGATTTCATCGACGTCGACTGGTTGGCCGGTCAGGAAACCTCCATCCTGCCGCTGGTCGTGCTGTTCCACGGACTCGAAGGCAGCTCGCGCAGTCACTACGCGCTGGCGCTGATGGCCGCGCTGCGGGCCGCCGGCCGGCGCGGCGCGGTCGTGCATTTCCGCGGCTGCGGCGGTGAACCGAACCGGCTGCCGCGCGCCTATCATTCGGGCGACAGCGCCGAAATCGACTGGATACTGCGGCGTTTCCGGCGCGATCACGCGGCCGGCGCGCCGCTGTTCGCCGCCGGCGTATCGCTCGGCGGCAACGCGCTGCTGAAGTGGCTCGGCGAGCAGCGCGCCGGAGCGGCCGCCATTGTCGACGCGGCGGCGGCGATTTCGGCGCCGGTGGACCTGATGGCGGCCGGCGCTGCGCTCGGCCGTGGCTTCAACCTGTCCTACACGCGCAACTTCCTCGTCGCGCTGAAAAACAAAACGCTCGCCAAGCTCGAGCGCTTTCCGGATCTGTGCAACCGCGAACGGATGCTCGCCGCACGCACGCTGCGCGAGTTCGACGATGTCGTGACCGCGCCGCTGCACGGCTTCCGCGACACCGACGATTACTGGACGCGCGCCAGCAGCAAGCCGCTGCTCACGGACATTGCGGTGCCGACGCTGATGCTCAATGCACGCAACGATCCGTTCCTGCCGGAGCGGGCGCTGCCGGCGCCGCGGGAAGTAAGCGCCGCGGTCACGCTGGAATTTCCCGCCGCAGGCGGCCACGCCGGCTTTACGACCGGCGTCTTTCCCGGCCGTCTCGACTGGCCGCCGCAGCGCGTGCTCGGTTTCTTTGATGAAATCGCCCGTGCGATAATCCGCGGATGAATCCGCTCCCGCCTGAGATCTTCAAGGCCTATGACATCCGCGGCATCGTCGGCAGGACGCTGACGCCGGCGGTGGTCGAAAAAATCGGGCAGGCGATCGGCAGCGAAGCGATCGCGCGCGGCCGGCGCGAAGTCGCGATCGGCCGCGACGGTCGGCTGTCGGGGCCGGAACTGGCGGCGGCGCTGGCGCGCGGGCTGCGCGCGGCGGGCGTCGATGTGATCGATATCGGCCAGGTCGCGACGCCGATGCTCTACTTCGCCGCCTATCATTTCAACACACTGTCCGGCGTGATGCTGACCGGTTCGCACAACCCGCCCGACTATAACGGTCTCAAGATCATGCTCGCCGGCGAGACGCTGGCCGGCGACGCGATCCAGGCGTTGCGCGCGCGCATCGAGCGCAACGATCTCGCAAAAGGCGACGGCGGCTATCGCGAGGAGAACGTGCGCGAACGCTATCTCGAACGCATTACCGGAGACGTCAGGCTCGCGCGGCCGATGAAGATCGTGATCGACTGCGGCAACGGCGTCGCTGGCGCGTTCGCGCCCGAGCTTTACCGGCGGCTCGGCTGCGAAGTGACCGCGCTGTTCTGCGAAGTGGACGGCAATTTCCCGAACCACCATCCCGATCCGTCGGTGCCGGAAAATCTCGAAGACCTGATTCATGCGCTGAAAACCTCCGACGCTGAAATCGGCCTCGCGTTCGACGGCGACGGCGACCGGCTCGGCGTCGTCACCAAGAACGGGACTATCATCTATGCCGACCGCCAGTTGATGCTGTTCGCGGCCGACGTGCTGTCGCGCCAGCCCGGCCCGGTGGTGTTCGACGTCAAGTGCACGCGCAACCTCGCACCGTGGATCGTCCAGCACGGCGGCACGCCGGTGATGTGGAAGACCGGCCATTCGTGGATCAAAGGCAAGATGAAGGAAATCGACGCGCCGCTCGGCGGCGAAATGAGCGGCCACATCTTCTTCAAGGAGCGCTGGTACGGCTTCGACGACGCGCTCTATTCCGGCGCGCGGCTGCTCGAAATTTTAAGCAAGGAAAAAGACCTCAACGCCAAACTCGCCGCGTTGCCGAACGCGGTCAACACGCCCGAGCTGCAGATCAAGCTGAAGGAAGGCGAGAACTACGCGCTGATCGCGCAACTGCAGAAGACCGCGCGGTTCGACAACCCGCAGCAGGTCATCACCACCGATGGCCTGCGCGTCGAATATGCAGACGGTTTCGGCCTCGCGCGCTCATCGAACACCACGCCGGTGATCGTGCTGCGTTTCGAGGCCGACAACGAAAAAGCGCTGAAGCGGATACAGCAAGATTTCCGCCGCGTCATCACCGCGGCCAAACCCGACGTCGCGCTGCCGTACTAACGCCGCAGGTTCAAGCTGCCCCTCCGTTTTGCCGTTATAGGTGAGGTGCAACAATCCGCCCTCAAAACCACACCTGGCCCGGAACAGGTCTTCATCGGCCGCCAGTCGATCGTCGACACGAACCGCCGGCTGGCCGCCTACGAGCTGCTGTTCCGCGACGGCAGCGACAACCGTGCGGTGATCTGGAACGACCTGATGGCGAGCGCCACCGTCATTTCGCGCGCGTTCTCGGAACTGGGGATTGAAGAAGCGCTCGGCCCCTATCCCGGTTTCATCAACTGCAGCGCCGAGCTGCTGCTGTCCGACATGCTGCTGCTCCTGCCGAAACAGAAAATCGTGCTGGAAATACTGGAAACAGTCGACATCACGCCGCAGATCGTCGAGCGGATCAAATATTTGCGCGGCGCGGGATTCACCATCGCGCTCGACGATTACACCGGCGAAGAAAAACGCTACGCCGCCGTTCTGCCGTTGATCAACATCGTCAAAGCGGACCTCACCGGCCTCAGCGAGAACGCGCTGACACTGCACGCGCTGAGCTTGAAGAAATCCGGCATTCGACTGCTCGCCGAAAAGGTCGACAGCGAACAGCAGTTCGAGCTGTGCCGGAAACTGGGCTTCGATTATTTTCAGGGCTATTTTTTCGCGCGGCCGGTCGTCATTGCCGGCAAACGCCTGAGCCACTCCGAAGCCTCCCTGCTGCGTCTGCTCGGCCTGATCGTGCAGGACGCGGAAACCGCCGACATCGAGGACGTGTTCAAACAGGAGCCCGGCCTCTCGCTGAACCTGATGCGGCTGACCAACTCAGTCGGCAGCGGCGCGGCGTGGAAAATCACCTCGCTGCGGGACGCCATCGTGCGCCTCGGGCGCAGCCAGCTTCAGCGCTGGCTGCAATTGCTGATGTTCACCAATCCCTCCAACGGCACCGCCGGTCCGCTGCTGCAAACCGCCGCGACGCGCGGACGCCTGATCGAATTGCTCGCAGGTGAAGTGGCTCCCGGCAACAACGATCTTCACGACAGCGCGTTCATGACCGGCATCCTGTCGCTGGTGCCGGTGATACTCGGCATTCCGCTGACGGAGGTTCTGAAACCGCTGCCGGTCTCGGCGGAAGTCTGCGCCGCGCTCGAACAGCGGGCCGGCCTGCTCGGCACCTTGCTTGCCATCGCCGAATCTGTGGAAAACGCGCCGGACGCGGCGCCGCTGGCGCAACCCCTGGGCAAACTGCCGGCGCTCAACGCCGGCACTCTCAATCGCCTGCAAATGCAGGCGCTGGCCTGGGCCAACAACATCCGGATCTGAAAGCAGCTTGTCGTCACTGGCGAGCCTGCGCAACGCGCGGCTGTCTTTTTAAAACTGCTTATCCAAGCCAGCCTGCTTCAAGACCGCGTTCGCCGTATGACGCGACTTGATATTGCTGTCCACAGGAAACCGCTTGTTGGAAATCGGGCTGTACCAGATTTCATGATCGCCCTTTCCCTGCCGTTCAAAACGGCAGCCCGCTTCGAGAAGAATCTTTTTGAGCTGACCGGTAAAACTCGCCACGCGGATTACGCGGCGTGACGAGGGGCTACCGCCCGCACTTCGGTTTTGACGGTGAACGGTACATCTTCATCGGCATTCTCGTAACCGTTGGCGTCGAGCAGATCGGGAATCATCACCTTCAGCTTGGCGACCAGCGCCTCAACGCTGTCGGCTTCAGTCGCCAGACCGGGAACATCGTCGCTCGTCGCCACCCAGACTTGGGCTTCGCCGTCCCAGAACGCCGAGACAACCAATGGTATCGGTGCTTTCATGGCGCTATTATATTCCACCGGCAATAGGACGGGACGGGCTGCGCGTCGAATATGCGGATGGCTTCGGCCTCGCGCGCTCGTCGAACACGATGCCGGTCATCGTGCTGCGTTTCGAGGCGGACGACGAAAAGGTGTTAAAGCGAATACAGGAAGATTTTCGGCGGGTGGTGCTTAAAGCAAAACCAGATGCAACATTGCCTTTCTAAACAGAACATCATCTGCCAATCAGGGCGATTCGCCCGAAATCGACGGCGGGCCGCACCTTAAAGACAGACAGATTTTCTAAACTTCCCTTCCACTCTCAAGTGGATCTGGATCGGGTATTTTTTCTTGCACAAATCGATTGTATTTGGAGTCCCTGGATATTTGGAAAGAGCGCAATGGTTGGCCATTAATTTCGCGCCAGAGGCGTAACTTTATGCAGAAGTTACAAGTATGTCGCATTCGAAACAAATCATCGTAAATGACACGTCCGGCGACAATGAAACGTCTGTAAATAGTATCAGGGGCAGCACTAGCAAATAATTCAAGCAATTCCTGTCTTGTAAAGATAACTTTCTGCACAAGATCAATATGCCCACTATCACCAGCAGCAGTAACGGGAACTATTGCAGGATGTTCATGTTTCGTTAATTCATTAATTTCGAATGTAGGAACCTCGTCTCTAATCGTCAAAAACAACTTTGCTCTAAATTCTCTAATAATCGCCGGTGTTTTCCCGCTGTTATCGAGCTTAATAAGCAATCTACAAGGATATGGAATAGGTGGGT
>Ga0335069_10000266_pt1 | contig 91309 bp, 67 predicted proteins | sample Lox_Sample_11_FD_206714 | JGI IMG/M metagenome (GOLD analysis project Ga0335069, IMG submission 206714) | Soil microbial communities from Loxahatchee National Wildlife Refuge, Florida, United States - Lox_Sample_1.1 | ecosystem: Environmental > Terrestrial > Soil > Wetlands | place: USA... | reverse complement strand
TGGGAGCTAACACTGCGGGCAACCCAAGCGCTCCGCCGAATGCGCCGTCGCCCGCGGTTGATCACTGCCTTCTGGAAACAGGCTGAACTGTGGTGAAATAGTCACTGTATTATGCAGGAGTCAATAGAAGGTAGCGCATGGTCGTTCGTAACAACATACGCCGTCCCACTTGACCACGTAGGCCCACGTTCTTCCGAATCCCGATGAGTAGTTTGGATTGTACGACTTCGGTTGGGTGTAATACATGCCCGCGTCCCGGTGGATCGCAAACAGTGCCATGGCGAGGGTGTGCGGTTTCGGGCCGAATGGCGCGAGCGTGAGTCCTTCGCTATTGTCTTCCCAAACTTGGAGCCGATTGAAGACGTACTCCGTATCCCACATTGCTATGACTTCCAAATCCGTTCCGGTTAGCCATGCCTTTAACCTCTCTCCTTGGCGGCTTTGAATGGTCTCCAGGCCCTTTAGGGGCTCGCGGAAGAGGAAGTGGCTTAGGAAGTCATGTGACAAGCATGCATCCGCTGTCACGGTACCCGAATTCGTCGGTAGGGATCGAAGACCCTTGCGGACTTGCCTGCGTATTCTCGTATCAGTTTGTCCGCCACTGATATTGGAAACGAGCCCGTTCGCGACATGATTGACTGCGCCGGGTGGTTTTCTCTGAGCGCTTGAGCGTCGCCGTTCCTCGCTTGGCTAGTTCTCTGAGGGGAAGGCCTCGCCAGCCCAAATGTAATCGGCGCCCGGGGTACTCTCGAGAACTGGGCGATGTTGCTGACCGGTGCTCGAAGCATTACGTTGGATCTCAGGGGCAGTGGATTCAGCCGGTGGCTTTCGCATGATTGGCGAAGTTCCGGCAACCAAGCCTCACATGCCCATACTACACGGTGCTCGTGTATAGGCAACATATTAGGGGCGGCTGCGACCTCCAGTGCTCCTCGACTTCGCTGAGGGCAAGCAAGCACGCCGTGGGGCGGGTAAACCCCGAAAGTCCGAGAAGGACCGCCGATAAGGAATCGCGAGCGGGCCGTGGCTACACCGAGGCGTGGCTACGCCGGAAAGTCCGAATGGGTTGGCGAGTTCTGCGGAGGGATTGGGGCCACGTGATGGCTGGGGCCAAACGTGGGCTTCGCGAGGGGGGGCGCATGAGGAGAAGGCAGTAGAACGTAAGTAGATGTAGGAAGGGTTATTTGACGCCGAGGCCGGTGATGACGACGGGGATGGTGCGGGCAAGGATTTTGAGGTCGAGCCAGAGGGACCAGTTGTCAATGTATTGCATGTCGAGTTTCATCCACTGATCGAAGCCGATGCGGTTGCGGCCGCTGATTTGCCAGATGCAGGTGAGGCCGGGTTTCATGGAGAGGCGGCGGCGGTGCCACGGGTCGTAATGCTGGACTTCGGTGGGGATGGGCGGGCGTGGTCCGACGAGAGACATGTCGCCGACGAGGACGTTCCAGAGCTGGGGCAACTCGTCGATGCTGGTGTGGCGGATGAAACGGCCGAAGGGGGTGATGCGGGGGTCATCCTGCATCTTGAAGACAGGGCCGGTCATTTCGTTGAAGACTTCGAGCTCGGCCTTGAGCATCTCGGCATTGGTGACCATGGAGCGGAACTTGAGCATGGTGAACAGGCGTCCGTGCAGGCCGCTGCGTTTCTGTTTGAAGAGGACCGGGCCGGGCGAGGTGAGACGGATGACGATCGCCACGAGGAGCATGGGCAGTCCCAGCACGATCAGGCCGAGCGCGGCACCCGCGACGTCAATGATGCGCTTGCACACGAGTTGCCAGGAGATCTCGGGCGTGGTGCGAAAGATGAGCAGCGGTTTTCCGTAAAAATCGTCCACCGTCGCCTTGGCGATGGATGTCCGGAAGAAGTCCGCGACCAGCCACGCCTCGACGCCTTCGACCTCGCAGGCGATGATGGCTTTTTCAATTTCGCTGAACGAGGTTTGGGTGACGTTGAAGACGACGCAGCCGACGGGGTAGCGGTGCAACATCAGGGGAAGCTCCGCCAGCAGGTTCTCGTTGAGATTGAGCTGGGTGGCGACGCGGAGGCTCCATTCGGGATGGTCGTTTAGCTGCGCGGCGAACTCGGCGTTGCGTTCCGCCGGGCCGACGAGGATGATTTCGGTGACCTCCTTGCCACTTCGGGCCCGATGGCGCAGATACGCTTGAAAGAACCGATCCTTCACGAACAAGACGATGATACTGAGCAGGCCGAATATCACCACGACGCTACGGCTCAACGCGCTCAGGGGACGCCACAAGAACATCGCCGCCATGACCGCCAGCGTGCAGATGACGCCGCTTTTCAGGAGGATCCAGATCGTGTTGCGAAATTGCTGGCCGTGCGAGCGGCTGTAGAACCCGTTGACGTCCAGAAGAAACGGGTACAACGGCAGCAGGATCAGGTACAGCCACTTGTAATAGCGAAAGGGCGCGATCAACGCGTGCTGAACGGTGTACTCCAACACGCGGTACGGGAAGGGAAACGAGAAGGCGAGCTGTTCGCGAATCGCGTGAGCACACCAGAAGGCAACGGCGATCAGCAGCCCGTCAGCAACCTGGCTGGCCTGGATGATGAACTCTCTTCGCCTGTTTGCCATCAGAACACTCTACCACCCCGGTGCTCATCCTCAACGCGAGGGCATCAATCATGCCACGGCTTCGCGATCATCGTTCGACCAGGGAGGGGTAGAAATCTTGAATAAACCTGTCAGCCACCTTCATTGCCTCATCTTGCGATGCAACAGTGGCCCCGTCGTTCACACCGATCTTCCTAATCGGCACATGAATGAGGATATAAGCCCAGCGGTGGTTGATGTTGTGGAGAACCCGATCCCTCGCGGTCCAGTAGATGCGCTGCCAGTGATAGGGCGTGACCCGGCCCTTGCCAACAAACCAGTAAACGAACACCGACTTCATCTCAGCGGTTTGTCCGTTCGAGAACTGAACCGTGCGTGCGGTGTTCATGCGCATGACACTCAACTGACCGCCCGGCGCCCCGTTCACCGGGATGGTTTCCACCCGTTCGCTTTGAATTCTCCAGCCCTGACCCGGCAGGCACAGCTCCGGCCGGTGAATGCTGGTCACGTCGCGTCCGGCCAGTATGATCGAGCAATACAACTCATTTCCTTGCCTGTCGGTAAACAGTCGCCGCGAGCCTTCCGTATCCTCGGGCAAGAGCCGGCGCTCTTCCTCGGCCAGTCCGGTCTTTTCCCCGCCGGACCAACCGCCGGCCCGTTCCGCCAGGAACGGCGTCCCGTCGGCGTACAGTTTCACTCCCGGCTCGGAAACCGTCGTCACATCGGATGTCGTCGCTGTGAGCAACACCCCAACGGCCAGGATCGCCACGACAATCGAAATCTGCTTTGTGCTCGGGCCCTGCCGCGGCGGCGCGACCGGTTGGCCTTCGGAAGGCACGGCCGCAGGCAGCGGCGTTGTCGCGGATGTTTCGTTCATGTGACTTCTCCCATCATGCGGCTGGCGGAAACCGATCGTCGTCCAGTCCCTTGTCGGGGGGCGGTGGCGGCGGCTTGAACCAGCTTCCAAAAAGTCGGCCAAATCGAACATTCAACAAGAATCCGACGAGCACCATCATCCCGAGGGCCACGGGAAAAAGGATGAACCCTGACCATTCATGGTACACGTCAGCAGCTATTTTCTGGCCGTAGACTTGCGCTACCAGCGCGATCGAAATCACCCGGGCCAGATTGCCCAACACTGCCAGCGGCATGGCGCACAGAAACAAGATCCAGCGTTTCCACAATACCCGTTGCGTCACGTACCCGTAGGCGGCGGTGACAGTCGTCAGCGCCATTAACGAGCGGATTCCACTGCACGGATCGGCCACATCAAAACTGAAGCGTGGGTACATCACACCCGAGATCCGCTGCACCGCGATGATGCCGGATCCCCGCTGGATCGCCTCGATCCCCATCCCGTTCAAGGACATCGTGGCAACTTTGGCCACGAACATCCGCAACGGAAACCCGACCATGTTATCCAGGAAATTCAACGGAACCATCAGGAACAAAAATGTGATGGGGAAGAACACCAAGCGAAAGACATCCCGACCGCAAAAAGTCAATGCCAGACCGTACAACAGCACAATCCCCGATATGACCACGATGCGCGGCTGGACCGCCTTGACGCCGGGATAATAAATCGCCATCGCCAGCGCCACCACAACCGGCCCAGCCATCGGCGGCGGATCCTCTTTTCCCACCAGATGGCCACGCAATGTCCATAGCTGCCAGGCAATCGTCAATGGCAGCACCATCAGCGACCAAAAGTAAGCCTTATCCTCCCAGCCCTTGTTGATCGAGCCGCCCACGATCCAAATCATCAGCACCGCACCCGCGCCGCCCATTGCCCGCCAGTACGGAGTCCAATCCTGCTTGGGGTTGTTCTCCGAGAGGTTCCACCATAGCAGCGCCGACGCGATCAACGGTATCAGCGGCCCGTGTGAGTAGTTTGAAATCCTGTTCCAGTGCTCGATTAACCACTCCCAGCAGGTCATTTCGCGCTCGACGTGCTGGCCCCAATACGCGTACACCGCCAGCCCCACAACGGCAACGCACAGGGCACCCTTCCTCCAATCGATTGGCAAAGGGGAAACCCCGACGGCAGCCCTGGCTGAACCATTACCCATGCGGCCCGGTAGTGTAATTTGCAGGCGGCCCAAAGTCAAACGCGGCCGCCAGTTCCGCTCGTCCAGTGGTGCCTCTAATGTGGCCGCGCGCGAACATCGCGGTAGGAACGGCGGATTTGTGTCGTCTCGGCACCAGAATCACCATCCAAATGAAAATCAGGAAAATTGATCGAGCTCCGGAAAACGGAGCTTACTCCTCAGTTGCAGACTGCATAACCTTTTGCCCATCAAGAAACTCCATGCGCGATGCATACGCGGGACAATCAGATGGATTACCTTGTCCCGGGTTGCGCCCGACAGCCGACGAGTGTGTCAACCACCGAAATCAATTCCTTGGCGTCCAGCGGCTTCCGGAGGAATCGGTCGACACCGTCACGAAAACTCGCCGGCACGAGCTTCGGATCCGTGGAGGTCACGGCAATCACTTTGATGGACGGATTGAGTTTTCGCAGGTGTTGGAGGGTCTGATCTCCATTGAGCTTGGGCATCGTATAATCGAGGAGCACGAGCCGAATGTCAGCCGGGGAATAGGTCAGCATGTTCAAGCCTTTGACGCCAGAGGACGCGTTCAGCACGGTGAACCCGTGTTTGCGCAGAACGGAGCTCACCAGATGCAAGAACGATGCATCGTCGTCCACGACCAGAATCGTAAATTCGTTGCGGTAGAGTGTCTCGCCAGTGGGGTTGGTGTCCTGCTCCAAAACCGGATGACGGTAGATGTCCACCATTCCTTCTACAAATGATTCAGAACCCTGTGTCATACCTTGTATACATTGCATACCTTGTGCCAAGATTTTTATCCTGTTGAATTCCCAAAAGTTCTTGTCTACGAACCGGTTAGATTGCGGCTGTTGTTGCGCGATTGTGAAGACGTGTCCAGCCGCTGGGCCGTGCGGACCCGAACATGTGGCGTGGTTGTTTGCGGCACACCTCGGCGGTCAGGTAGCCGAATCCTCTTGGCCACCACGGCCTTGGTCCCTCCCCATTCCGAATCTCTACGGCGCGATCCCGTCGGACGGCTCGCTTGGTGGCGGCGGCCAGAACAGGAAGCGCGCATAACCGTAGGCGATCATCTCACCGACAACAGTACGCACTCCCTCGCTGGACCTCCACCAACGGTTTGGATCAAAAGTGCGTTCTTCAACACTGATGACTCCCACGTGATATTCACGGCCCATCGCCTTGGTGAACAACAAGCGCGAGCGCCGCGAGTGGTCGGCCATCGTCAGGAGGTTAAACGATTTCACGCCAATTGGGTGATGGCGGAGCCACACTCGCAAGGCAACCGCCGACGTGTACGTGCGATCCCTCACAACCATGCCCGCGGGGACGGCCTCAACAGAATTCGTATCGACGCCACGCCGAAGCAACGTGGCCGCGCCAAACTCCGCCCAATTCGTGTATCCGCACAGATAAGCGCCGGAGGTGATCGCTGCTCCCGTAACAAGGACTTTGTCGCAACGACCGCGATCGATTTCACTCCGGATTCTGTCCACCGCGTAGTCGGGAACCCACCCTTCGACCACGAGGATCTTGCTGGGGACCGGATCGTTCACGGTCAGGAATTGATGCGCCACGCGGATGCCAAATGCGGCGAGCACGGCCACGAGGAGCAATAGCGCAATCCACCCCCACAAGGTCGGGATGACACATTCCCGACGCTTCCACAGGCTCCACCGGCGTGTGTTCGGCTTCACAGGTTTCGTGTCCATCGTGACGGTTCGCTGGCGTCCTGATCAAGCACAATAGAGACGATTCACGGCGCCATGCGCAGCCCTTCCCAGCGCACCGTCCACGTGCCGTCTTTCGGAAAACCGGGCGTTGGCTTCTTTGGGCCGCCGTCCCAACCGGTCGCCATCATGGCGGTGGCATAGAGCAGCCCGCCGTTGCCCGGCAAATAGATCGTCAGACCGGGTCGCTGGTAATTGTGGCCGTTTGCGCCATAATGGTTCTTCGGCGTGTCGAGCATCAGCGCGTCGACGGCGCGGTTTGGCTCGCCAAGACGTGCGGCGCACATCGCGATCATCGGATAATCCCAGCCCCACGTTTCGGGCCAGTTCCAGTTGTCCCAAATCCAATCCAACGTGCGGCGCATCGTCGGCCAATCGATCTCCGGCCCCGGCAGCACGCCAAAGGCCGCGGTTACCGACGGATGGTCGCGTGCCCATTTCTTATCCTGGTAGCAATCAGGCGTCGTCTCAGTGAACAGGTACTTGCCGTCGGAGACGGCCGGCTTGGTCAGTCCCGACAGTACGCCGTCCCATTTTGGCTCGCGGGGCAAACCAAGGCGCTCGCGCCAACGCTGCGCGGTTTCCAACCCCCATCGCCAGTACGTCAGTTCAAAGGTGGGATTGAGCGTCTTGTCTTTCGGGAATATCTCCTGCGAGCATTGCAGCACCGGGCCGAGCACGAAACGTTTGGTGGCCCTGTCCCACGTCGCGTAGGACGCCATGAACTCCGCCGTCTCATTGACGATCTCCTCGTACTTCTCCAGCGTCGCGCGATCGGGATGCGTGCGGTAACAGAGTTCCGCGTAGAAAATCGGATGCGGCTGTTGCCAGATGAGAAACGGGCCGACGGGCGACGGCGATTCCGCGCCGTCGGGACTGGTCATCTTGGGCCAACGCGCGCCCGCGTAGCCCTGGCGCTTGGCGGTCGCCCGCGCGCGGGGTAGGATCGATTGGTAATAGCCGAGGCTCTTTTCCAGCAGGGCGAGCCGGTCCCACAACGCAAACTGGGCCGCGTGCCACCAGTGCATTTCGAGATGAAACTTGCCCTCCCACGAGTTGTACGTCAGCCCGGTCTCCTGCGGCGGGAGACTGCCTGCGCACTGAATTGCCGTCAGATACTGCGACAGGACAATCCGTCGTTCGAGTTCGCGCCAGCGCGGATCCCGGCTGAGGGACAAATCAATCGCGCCGCCGCTGGTCCAGAAACGGTTCCAGTGCGCGCGCGCCGCCTCGCGCGTCTGCTCGAAATCCGGCAATTCACCGCTCGCGGGTTTCGGCGAGAACGCGCAACCAAAGTCCAACGTGTCGAGGTTCGTTGCGGATCCGAGCACGTACGTGTGCTTGGCGATTTCTGTCAGCGCCGCGCCCGGAGTCCAGGCCGCGCCGACGCTGTACGTGTCGTTGTCCAACCGGCGCGAGAACTCCGCTCGGTTCGGTTGTGGCTGCTTCAGAATCGTCTCGTGAGCATCCGGCTTGCTCCAATCCGCCGTGGTGGTCGCACCAGTGCCATACGGGAAATGAATCTTGATGCCGATCCGGCCTCGCCGGAGCAGCGGCGACGTGACGCGCACGGCCAGCAGATCGAGCATTGGATGACAGATCGTCTGGACTTCAACGGGTTGACCCTCAAACGTGAAATGGCTGACCAGGACGCCGTTCCACATGTCCAAAGTCTGTTCGATGCCGCCCAGGTCGTTTGTGCGCGCCGCGCTCCCATCAGCTTTTGTCAACACGAACCCGATTCTGCCGAGATGCAAACGGTGCGGATTCGCCCGGAGCCAGTCGATCTCGGGCGTGCGCTGGTTGCGTGGCACGTCCGCATAGCCGACCTTGCGCCCGAACACATCGAACATCTTGAACGCAAACTTGTCGATGCTCCAGCCGTTCGGATTGGGAAACGTGTGCCACCCCCACTGCGACAATGTGCCGAGAGGGGTGGTGTTGTCGAACGCTTCCGCGAATGTTTGCAGACCGGTCACGTCGGCGGTGAAGGCGAACTCCCCATTGCCGACGGAGAGCGGCGACTCAGCGTCGAACTGACGCAAGACCGGGTTGTGCCGCGTCACCAGCGCGTGGCGGTCAATGGGCGGCATGCCCGGATCTGTCGCCGCGTCGCACACGGAGAGCGCTGCCGCCAGAACCAGCGCAGCGATTACGGCAAGGAGGCCGGCGCCTTTCATGATTCGGGAGGTTACCCCGGATTCAATTGCCCATCCAGCGAGCGCGACGCGCCCGGTTTTATCGCCAGTTCGACCGCTCGATCTCCGTAACGGACGCGGCATTTCGTGCCCGAGATGCTGTGGATGGAAGCGGAAGCCAGCATGCCCTCTTTCCATGTCATGTCCACCTCGAACCCGCCACGAGCGCGCAGTCCTTTCACGGTCCCCGTGGCCCAGGCCTTCGGCAGCGCGGGTAACAGTTCGATTTCGCCAGCCTCGCTTTGCAGCAGCATCTCGGCGATGGCCGTGGCTCCGCCAAAATTGCCGTCAATCTGAAACGGCGGATGGGCATCGAACATGTCGGGATATGTGCGCTCAGGGCTCAGAAGAAATTCGAGGATCTGATGGGCGTGGTCGCCCTCGTGCAGCCGGGCCCAGAGATTGATGCGCCACGCTGTGGCCCAACCCGTTGCCTTGTCCCCGCGTATCTCCAATGACCGGCGGGCGGCCGCGGCGAGTTTCGGCGTGTCGCGCAATGTGATTTGCGCGCCGGGAAACAGTCCGTACAAGTGGGACACGTGCCGATGGTGGAGGTCCGGCGCTTCCATGTCCCAATCTTCGAGCCACTCCTGCAACTGGCCCTCTTTTCCGATCTTGTTCGGCGGCAATCGGTTACGCGCCGCCGCCAATCGGGCGCTGAAGTCCTTGTCCGTATCGAGAATCTCCGCGGCGGAGATGCAGTTCGCGAAGAGATCGCGAAGAATCTGGTTGTCCATCGTCGGCCCGGCGCAAACGCTCGCGCCGTGCGGGTGCTTGTGTTCCGGCGATAATGAAGGGCATGTGACCAGCCAATGATGCGTTGGTTCCTCGACGAGGGTATCGAGGAAGAACTGGGCGGCGCCTCTCATGGTCGGATAGACCTTCGCGAGGAACCGTTTGTCGCCCGAGAACAGGTAATGCTCCCACAACTGCTGGCACAGCCAAGCGCCGCCCGTGGGCCACATCCCGTACTGGGGCCCGTCGATGGGCGCAGTCGCCCGCCAGAGGTCCGTGTTGTGGTGCGCGACCCAACCGCGAGCGCCGTATTCCACCTTCGCGGTGCGCACGCCGGTTCGGGAGAGGTCCTGGATCATCGCCACGAGCGGCTCGCTGCATTCGCTCAGATTGCCGGGCTCGGCCAGCCAGTAGTTCATTTCGGTATTGATGTTGATGGTGTACTTGCTGCCCCAGGGCGGATTCATACTCTCGTTCCACAGCCCCTGCAGGTTGGCGGCTTGACCCCCAGGGCGCGAGCTGGAGATCAGCAGGTAACGGCCAAACTGAAAATACAACGCTGCCAGTTGCTCGTCGCCGCCCCTGGCAAACCCCGCGATACGTTCGTCCGTCGGCAGGTTCACGGCGTCGCTGGTGCCCAGGTCCAGTTGCACGCGGCGGAACAATCGCTGGTGCTCGGCGACGTGCGCGGCCCGAAGCGATTCGTATGATTTCTCACTGGCGGCGCGAATTTGTTCCCTCGTGATCTTGCCCGGATCGCCGCTCACGTCCTTGTAACTCTTGTAGCTCGTCGCGGCGGCGATCAGCAGTGTGGCCGAATCCGCAGCGCTGACGGAAACTGTATTGGGAGTCGTCACGGTTTTCCCACCGTGCGCCAGAACGCGAATTCGGGCCTCAAATTTCAGGGCGCCACGGATCCCCTGTGACGAGCCGTTCACGCCGCGCATGACAAGCGTGTCCCCGTTTTCCACGGTGACGGACGCCATCTGCGGCGTTTCCATTCCGGCCGTGAATGAAATCTGCCCCGGCTTGTCGGCGGTCAACCGAATCACGATAACCTGGTCCACCGGGCTGGAGAACACTTCGCGACGGAATGTCACGTCGCCCGTGCCGCAGGTAACACGAGCGATGGCGGTATCGAGATCCAAATCGCGCCGGTAATCCTTCACGGAGGACACCGATGGAAATGTCAGCCACAAATCGCCCACCGGTTCATAGGGCATTTGTCGGAGTGGGGTGGCCATCATCTTCTGGCCGATGAGTTTTTCCGCCTCGGCATACTTGCCGGCAAAGATCAGGCGGCGAGCTTCCGGCAGCGCCGCGCGGGCGTGAGGATCATTCGGATCGTACGGACCTCCGGCCCACAACGTGTCTTCGTTGAGCTGAATGCGCTCGCGGTCGATTCCGCCAAATATCATCGCCCCGAGCCGGCCATTGCCGATCGGCAGGGCCGAGACCCAATTCGTTGCCGGCCGCCGATACCACAAGCTCAACGGTTCCTCGGGTCGATTCGCCTCGCCGATGAATTCACCGGCGAAAGCAGTGACGGCATTTGTGGTTGGAGCCATACTTTGCGCGACTGAATTGAGCGCGATGCCGCAACAAGCAACCAGACTGATCAACACCGACCATTCCGCGAGGGCATGCGACCCGGTCATGGCCGAACCTTGCGACTCACCGGCTCTGGCCATCCCTCGACCGCCCGCACGGTGGCGGAAGCTTCCGTGGCGATAATGCTGCCCGCCTGAAGATCCAGTTTCACCGCGCGGTTCCGCGGCTTGACGGGGCCGGAGAACACCAGATTGGTGCTCCCGCTGCCCGTGGAATACTCGGCGAAGCCGCCTGACTGCAGGATCAGGCGCGGCTTGCCTTTGACAGTGACGCTTTCGCCAAAACCCAGTTCAACCTGGCCGTCCCGGTAACTGACTCTCCGAATGACGGGAGCGGCCGACCGTTCCGGGTCCCACGTGCCGCCGAACGTCCACGCGGCCGTGATCTGCTCGGGCCTGGGCGAGCCGGGCGCCGAGGAGAGATTGTTCGTGTGCCACGGGTAGTCCCCGCCGTCGCGATGGCAGTTGTAGAAATAGGCGCGCTCGCCCCAGATGTTCACCGCATCCAGATCGTGGTTCCGTTTGATGTCGGCTTCCGTCGGCGGGGCGCCGTTGATGGGGTAAACGACGCGCAACGGCGGCCGATTGCTCAGTGTTTTGGAAAACGTGCAATCCAACAGGTAAAACTGGGCATCCCGATGATGGCGCGCGAGGATCCAACTGGTCACGCCCTCCGCGCCGTCGAACTGGCAGTGGCGCACGACGAACTTCATGTCTTTGTCCTTGTTGCCGTCGTGCCAGATGGTCGCATCGGCCTTCGGGTTGACCTGATGCAACGTGCAGTCGGCCATGTAACTCCAGCCGCGTGGGCAGACAAAATCCACCGATCCACAGATGTCGAGGCGGGCCTGATACGATCGGCTGCGCTGGTCTTTCGACCAGGCCAGCGCCAGCGTGTCAGCGCCCTGGCTCAACACGTCGCAATCCGTGATCACGGTCCTGTCGCCGGTGCCGTACACGGCGAATGCGTGCGGGCCAATCACCCCGTGGGTGTTCTTCACCGTGAGGTTTTGGATCACGCAATCGCTACCGTTGATGTTGATGACGGCGCGCCCGATCTTGTCCGGTTTCTCGTTGAACTCGTTTGTGCCCTGCGGGAATTCGATCCGCGTGCCCTGTCGGCTCTGGCCGCGCAGGGTAACGAAGTCCGGGTCAATCCGCACTTTCTCGTGATAGACGCCGTCTTTGACAAAAATCGTGATGCGCTGGCGATTGTCGCGCGGGATGGAATCAATGGCTTCCTGGATCGCCTTGAAGTTCCCGCTCCCGTCAGCCGCGACAACGATGTCGGGCGGGATCGATTCGCCGCGGCTGCCACGCAACGGCGTGACGACAAGAAGAAGGATCAACGCGAGCAATGCAAGACGGGCAACTGTGCTGGTTGATGCATTCATGGCACGCGCCGATTAACTCACATCACGAAACGCGGAACCAGTCAAAATCGGCGTATCCGGACTTGCGGCCGCCGTCGCCAACGGATGAACAGAATACTCCAACTTTGGCGCCGATCCAGTTGCCCTTCCGGGCCGTGAACGGCTTGCCCAGTGGGACGAACCTCTTGCCGTCGACGCTGTAGGAGAACGTGCAAACGGCGCCCGCGCGAACGTCAACCCGGAGAACGGCGGAACCGGGGCGGACGGGAGCCGTGTCCTGCACGATCTCCGGACTGTCCTTGTCTGCGTGGCGACAGACAACCCGGGCTACGCGACAGCCGTCGGGGGTTTGCCTGACCGTTACGTACGAGTAGTCTTGTCCCATGACAATCAAGCCTGCCTGCTCGCCCATGGGGAGATGGCCGACATCCAATTTGGCGGTCGCGGAAAACTTCTCCGCCGGGAATTTCTGCAGCAGCAGATTCGGAGCTCGCCAGAGATTGGCCAGCCGCTTGCGCTCCGGCGCGCAGAACAGTCGCAGCCAGCCCGGCCGCGCGGAAAGTGAACACCAGCGGTTCCGGTAGTTGGCCTGCCATTGCCACGTCAGGCCGAGTTCTCGCGAATTGAACTCATCGCTTGTCGCCAATCTCCAGCGGCCGCGTCGCCGGCCCACACGCGGCTTCGGGAATGCCAGCACGGGCTCGCCGGTGCCGTCGCCATTACTGTCGTTTCCGATCACGGGCCAGTCATCGACCCAATGGACCGGCTGCAAATGGAGAACCCGCCCGTACGCGCCACGATCCTGGAAGTGAATGAACCAGGATTCGCCCGAGGGCGTTTCAACCCATCCACCCTGATGGGGCCCGTTGATTCTCGTATTGCCCTGGGTGAGCACAATCCTGTCGTCGTAGGGACCGAAGATGTTGGTGGAACGCAGAACGGTTTGCCAGCCGTTTTCCACGCCGCCCGCGGGGGCGAAGATATAGTAGTAGCCATTGCGCCGGTACAGCTTGGGCCCTTCGATGGTCGGATGACGCTTGCCGCCATCGAACACGACCGTTCCCTGATCAAGCAATTTCCTGCCATCGACGGTCATGCGGCACAGGCTCAAAATACCCTGGATTCCCGCGCGACTCTTCGCCCAGGCATGAACGAGATAGGCCTGTCCGTCCTCATCCCAGAACGGGCACGGATCGATCAGGCCCTTGCCGGCTTGCACCAGATGCGGCTTGGACCATTCGCGGGCGGGGTCGGTCGCGGTCGTCATGTAGATGCCTTCATCCGGCATCGGGAAGAAAATCCAGAACCGGCCATCGTGGAACCGGATCGCCGGCGCCCAAATCCCACAGCCAGGCTGGACTTCATCGTATCGCGGGTGCGGCAGATTCTTGACGGCGTAATTGAGGATCTCCCAATTCACCAGGTCGTGGGAATGCAGGATGGGGAGCCCCGGAGCGCAGTTGAAGCTCGAGGCAACCAGATAAAAGCTGTTGCCGTGACGGATGACGTCCGGGTCGGAATAATCAGCAAAGACGATCGGGTTGCGATATGTGTGACCTTTTGCGCCGGAGTCGGCCGCACCGAGGCGTCGGCGGGTCCCGGTTGAGGAACGCGGCGTCATTCCACGGTCACCGGCTTGATCTGGGGCACGGCGAAATGAAAGATGATCCAGGCGACAACGTAGGCGCTGCCGCAGATCATCATAATGGTATAGTACCGCCCCTGGTCCTGGAGAATTGTGCTGACGAGCCAGAAGAACGCCATGGTCATCAGCGAGGCCAGCGTGCCGCCGAACCCGACAATCGAAGCCACCGCGCGCCGGGGGAACATATCGGCGACGACGGTGTACATGGTGGCCGACCAGCCCTGATGAGCCGCCGCGGCGAGCGCGAAGAAGCCGGCGGCCAGCCACACGCTGCTCACCCGCGGCGCAAAGATGACCGGTAACGTGCAGATGGCGCACAGGAACGAGGCGGTCTTGCGCGCCAAATTGACCGGCCAGCCGCGCTTGAGAAACCACGCGGAAACGGCTCCGCCCATGATGCTACCCAGGCCGGCGATGGCGTAGACCACAACGAGCGGAGGACCGAACTGCTTCATATTAAGGTGAAACTGCTTGTTGAAGAAATCCGGCAGCCAAAACCCGTAAAACCACCAGACCGGGCCGACCAATACGCACGTTCCGTAGTATCCCCACGCCTCGCGAAACCGCAGCAGCCGGGTCCAGGGAATTCGCGCCTCAACCTGACCCTCGGTGCCGCTGTGAATGTGGGCGAGTTCGCTGGCGCTGACGCGTTTCGATGATTCCGGCGGGTCATACAGGCCGAGCCAGAAACACAGCCACGCCAGATCGGTCAACCCGAGGGCGATGAAAGCGCCCCGCCAGCCGAGATGGATCGCCAGCGCCGGGACCAGCAACGGGGCGAACATGGCTCCGATGTTTGAACCGGAATTGAAGATGCCGGTGGCGACGGATCGTTCCCGGGGCGGGAACCATTCCGTGGTGGTCCGGATGGCGGCTGGAAAGTTCCCGGATTCGCCCAGGCCCAGCGCGAACCGCGAGCCGCAGAAACCGGTCACGGAGCGCGCGATGGCATGGGACATGGCCGCCAGGCTCCAAACCGTCACCGAGATCGCGTAGGCGGTCTTGGTGCCGAGCCAGTTGATGAACGGTCCAAACAGGATTTGTCCGATGGTGTAGGACGCCTGAAAGGCAATGGCGATGTTGCCGTAGTCGCGTTCCGACCAGCCGAACACGCGGGACAGCTCGGGCTTGAGGATGCCGAGGATCTGGCGGTCCATGTAGTTGATCAGGCAGGCGGCAAACAGGAGCGCGCAGATAACCCAGCGAAACCGACCATCCGATGAGCGCTGGGAACGGGCATCATGCGCGACGAGATCAGAGGCCCGTCTGTCGTCGGCGAGCATCAGCAGTTCTCCGTCGGCGCGGTGATTGTCGTGAAGAAAATCATCCGCGCGATTATGACGGATTACTGCAGCAACTCAAGAACGACCGAACCGGTTTCGTTCGTTCCGAAGAAGAGCCCGGCCCCCGATCCGTCGAGTTGCAGGTACGACCCGTTGAAATCGACGGTCTTGTTCAGCGCGGGATGGGTGAAACTCCCGCTGAACTGTCCCGAAGTCGGGTTAAATTTCATCTGCAGATTCACCGCGTTCGGGCCGGATACCAACACGCTGCCCGCCGAGTTGACGACAGCCGTCTCCACGATGCTGGCGATCAGATTGCCGCCCGCCAATGTAACCTGGCGCGTGCCAGCCGGGCTCGGCCCGTTGTTGGCTGGCGACACGAATACGTCGCCGGACAGGGTAACATTGGTCGCAAAGCCGTGCGGATAGAAAGCCGAGGTGGGTGTGGCGGGCTTGAACCAGTCTACCGTCGCCTGGATTGTCGTATTGTTGACAAACGTCAGCCATCCAATGGACGCGCCTTGCTTGCCATAGCACGGCACGTAGAACGGGATTGTGCCATGTTTGGATACCGGTGTCATGGCGGTGACTCGCGTTCCGTCGCCGAGTACGCCCCGCAGGCGCCCCAGGCCCGTGGGCATGACCGACAAGGTACCGTATCCGAACCCTTGGGGAATGGCTGGATTGTTCCCCGACGGCGGTGCCAGCACCATCGTGAGGCCACCGGCGAACGGGCAGGGGTTCTGCGTGCTGTAGGTCTGCCGGTCTGCCAGCAAGGCGGATACGAACTCGGAGTTGGAGACCGTTCCGGTTATCTGATCGGTCCCGTCCGGCAGCCCATGCAGCGCCACCAGCGCCGAGTTGCCTCCGGCAAGCTTGATCGTGTTCGTCGCGTTGCCGGACGAATCGAAGCGTCCTTTAAACGAGGCCCGAGCGCCTCCGATGGTCAATCTGGCGGCAAATGACATGGACTTGCCCACGGTGATCTGGATCGAGCCCGAACTGGCGTGCGACGGCGCGGCCGATTGCATGACGAGCCCGTTGTAGATTCCCAGCATCGCACTGGCGGGGCCGAGCGTTTGCGCGCAGACCTGGGAGCCCGCGGACACGTGTCCAACGAAATCAACCGCCGCGACCGTGTAGCAGTATCGTGTGGCCGTGGCGAGCCCGCTGTCCGAAAAACTGGTGGCGGTGGTATTGGCGAACAACGACCCTCCGCGGGTGACCTGATAGCCAGCCACTCCGGAACCATCGTCCGTGGACGGAGTCCAGCTCAGATTGATCTGGTTCGTGGAAACCGCCGTGGCCGTGAGGCCGGTGGGCGCTGTTGGGGAATTGTTGTCCACGATCGCGCAACTGTTGGAAGAGCTGCCGACGTTGCCCGCCGGATCATACGCCTCGACATAGAAGCAATGGCGCCCGTCGCTCAGGGCGGTCGTGTCCAGCGTCATCTGGTACGGCGGCGCGAGGAAACTCCCCAGCAGCACGCCGCCATCGCGGTAGAACTCCACTCTGGCGACAGAAACATTATCGGTTGCGGTGGCGCTCAGAGTGCTGTTACGGGAGACGATGCCAGATGGCGCCGAGATGAGGGTGACCGTCGGCAACACCGTGTCGCCGACCTGGGTCACGGTGAATGTCTGGCCGGCGATCGTCATCGTGCCGATGCGCGTACTGCTGCTGGCCGTGTTGGGCAGGACGGTGTAAGCGACGACCGCGCTGCCCATGGTGGCAACGCTGCCACCGGTGATCTGGATCCATCCGGCGTCGCTGGTGGCGGTCCATGGGCACAGGACATCGGAGGAGGTCACCATCACGGTGTTGGGGCCCCCCAGGATGCCGAAGTTGGCGCTGGTGGCGGACAGCGTGTTGGTGCACACAGGGGCGTTGGCGATGATCTCACCCACCTGCGTGTTGGTGGACACCGCGCCCGGGCCGCTGACGATCAACTGCACCGTGTCGGTTCCTGCCAGGGTGTAGACATGCTGGACATTCGTCGCCAGCGTATTGGTTGTCGTGCCGTCCCCGAAGTCCCAGAAGCGATTGGTGATGGTGCCGGTCGAATTGTCCGTGAAGGTGACGGCCAGAGGCACGGTCCCTGTCGTTGGGGCCGCGGTGAATGCCGCGACCGGAGGCGTGAAAACGAACAGCATCACGTAACCGTTCGAACTGATATCGACGACGTAGCTAAAATTCGTGTTGGGGACCGAACCGATTGCCAGGATCGATGGGCTGCCGTTGGTCGTCAGCGTCCCGCCGTAGTTGAACAGCGTATACGCGCCTGTCGTAAACCCGCCGGCGTCCGTGATGTTGAGCGTGCCATCCAGGGCGAGATTGCCGCCAACAACGGCGAGACTGCTGCCGGCGCCCAATGCGTAGGACAGGGTCGCCCCACTGGCTGTTGTCAGGTCGCTACTCATGGTCAGCGTGCCGGCGCCGTTGTTGCCGGGAACAAACGCACCATTCACCGTCAAAGGCCCCCCGATCACCCCGTTGCCGCCCACGCTCGCCGTAGTGGCCACCGTAACGGGGCCGGTGCCCGTCCCCGTGCCGGTCGTGTTGTCGACCAGCAGGGTCCCGTTGCTTACGGTTAGCGCGCCGCCGAACCCGGTGGAATCACCGAGCACACTCAATAGACTGCCACCAATCAAATTGAGAGTGAGCGGTCCGGTTCCACCCAGGGCGCCACTGAATGAATTCGTGCCGCTGGTGACAACCACTGTGCTCGGATTGACGATCCCAAAACTGGCGCCGACGCTCGCGGAACCCTGGGTGAAAGTGAGGGTGCTGCTTCCGAGTGCAATCGAGCCGGCCTGAAGCGCATTCGTATCCGTAACGGCAGCCAGGGCATTGAAAAAGCTCAGTGTGTTCGGGTCCGAGGCCGTTGCCAAACCGCCAATGGTAACCAGATTGGTGCTCGAAACGCTGTTGGTGATGGTGATTTGGGCGTCGCAGAGGGTCAACGTGTTGGTGCCCGAGGTGGGCGCCGTGAGGTTGCAGTCGATGAACTGGATCCCTCGCACATGATAGAGGCAGAAGGTTCCATCGCCGTTGTTGCGGCCCAGGATATTGACTTTGGTCAGTGTGACGTTCGTCACGGGCGACTCGGGCTTGCCGTACATAAAGCAGGCAACATTGCCCGGGCCCTGGATGCCGTTGTTTCCAACCGCCGTGAGGTTGCTAATGGTGATGTTGCGGTAGATCGGGGTCGTGCTGGTGATCGATCCAGTACTGTCCGCCGCGGCGTTCGCGGGTGTAATGGGAAAGGTGGTGATGGGCGACCCAATCGTGGCATAGTCCATGTAGAACGCGATCGGGAAATTCACGTTGGTCATGGTCATATCGCAATACGTGATGTTCTGCACAAAGCTGCCGCTTCCGTCGTCGGATTTGATCTTGATGCCGTACTCCGTGTTGTTCCACGAACAGTTGCTCACGATCACGCCACTGACTCCTCCCTTGATGCTACTGCCCATGGACACACCGTGACCGGTGCCGAACGTGCAATTGGAGATGGTGAGGTCTCTCAGCGGGTTGCTGCCGCCGATCTCCACGTCGTCGTCTCCGGTACTGATGAAGCAATTCTGGATCACAACGTTGGTGGCGGTGATGTCAAAGCCGTCCGTGTTGTGCGAATCGAAGGGCGTATTGATCGTGATGTGATCGATCGTCACACTCGTGTCGTTGCCGTTCTTCATATAGACGGTGAACACCGGCGGGTTTTGCAAGGTCACGTCCCGGACCAGAACTCGGGTGCAGTGGTCGATTTGGATGAAGTGCGGACGCGAGCCCGTGTCGGAAGGGTAGGTTGCCCACCAATTGGTGCCCTGGCCGTCAATGGTGCCCAACCCGCTGATCTCCGCATCCGTAATGGTACCGACCTCGATAAACGTCGTCGTGCCATAATTGGGTTGCCACGTGGTCAGGGGGTACATTTGCAGCATTGCGCCGGCGTCAACCTGCAAGTTCACATGGCTTCTCAAGGCGATCGGCCCGGATATGTAATTGGTGTACGTCCCGACGGCTGGCAGACGGACCGTGGCTCCGGACGCCGATGCGGTTGAGGCGAAGTTGATGGCCGCTTGGATGGCGGCGGCGCTGTTGGAAACACCGTCGCCGAGCGCGCCGCCGGCGAAGGCCGTGTTCGTGACGTCATAGATCAGGCCGGTATTAATCACCGGAAGCGGCGGCGTGTCGGCGAATGTCGCAGCAGCAGGCCCGAGCAGAAGCAAGGCGACCCAGGCAAATCTCCAACTCTTCGGGGACTTGAAACACCACACTGGTTTTCGTGGATCAACTCGCTGTCGAAGGCTCACTACATCACCCTACCCTTTCCCGTCTTTTCACTAGGAGCGCATAAGAGGGCCACCGGACGCAAGCCGGAAATTTGCGCCACGTTTCCCCATGAAAAGTGCGGCTACCGCCCGGGCGCGCGCCTGTCTTCGGCAGGGTCAAAAAAAGGCGCCACGCGCTTCCGGCGCCCGGCCGTCTAGGGGGCCGGGACAGTGACGTAAGAAAGAAGAGCACAGCCGCAACTGAGTTCACCGAGTCGTGAACAAGGCACTGGTTCCTTCGTTATGCCGTTTATGTTGCGGCTGCGCTTCTTCGTTCAATCTGTTTGCTGCACTACGGCAGCAGCACGCGCACGCGGTAGAACCGCGACGGAACGTTGGTCGCGCCACCAGCTTCCGTGAAGTTCGTGACCGCGCCGAGACCCGTGCCTCCGCTGAGGACCATGTCGGGTACGCCCGGCACCGCCGTGAAGGCATTGTTGTAGCTGCCACCCGCCGCGCCGGTGGTGTACTCCAGCCGGTTCGTGCGCGACGCTACTCCCGGCACGTAGGTGCTGTCACCGCTGGCGCCCAGGAAGATCACGTTGACGTCCGTGCCATTGGTCTTGGCGATGCTGATGACGTGCAGGTACGCCGCCGTATTGGTCGGGTCGAAGCCCGCCAAGTACTGGCTGACGTTGAGCATCCCCTTGCCGTACGGATCCGCGCTCGGCAGCGCCTCCGGACAGTTGGTGCAGCCAAAGTACTGCTGCTGCCAGCCTTCGAACTCGGGATTCACCACCACGACCAGGTTCGGCTCGGTCGCGGTACTGGTGCCCAAGCCGTACAGATTGCTGGCCGTCATGGTCACCGTGTAGGTGCCCGCCGCGTACGCATGTGTGACGCTGGCACCGCCCACGGTTTCGGCCGCCCCGCCGTCACCGAAGTCCCAGGTCAGAGCCAACGGCTTCGTGCCAGTGGAGGTGTCCGTGAAGGTCACAATCAACGGCTCGTCACCAGTGCTCGGGTTGGCGGTAAAGCTGGCTGTCGGTGGTGTGCCCACGACAGACAACGTCGCGCCCGCGCTGGTGATCGTGCCGGCGGCGTTGGAGACGATCACCGAATAAACGCCCCCTCCATCGCTGACGTACGCATTGAACGTGAGTGTGGCATCGGTGGCGCCGACGATGTTGGTGCCATTCAGCAGCCATTGATAAGACGGACTCGGGATACCCGTGGCGACGACGTTGAAGGAAGCCGCGGTACCAGCCGTGACCGTCATGCTGACCGGGTTGGTCAGGATATTCGGCGCCAACTGGGGTTGCCAGCCATACAGCCAGCACGTGGCGGAACTGACGCACTGCAATCGCGCATCCCCGTTGGTCAGTACGGTGAGACCCAAGGGGGCCGCTGCGGAGTTGTTCAGATTGCTGTTCGCGTATTCCCACAGAATCTGGCTGGCCAGAACGGCCGGCGCCGGAGTGACGTAGCCGTTACCGTTCGACGTGTCAATACTGCAACTGATCCACGCCGTCAGGCCATCCGGATTGCCGTTTGAATCCGACATCGTGATGTTGGAGACCGTGCTGCTCGACCTTGTCAGGAGGCAGTTCACGAACGCAATGCCATTGCTCGCGTATCGGCCGTCCGGGCCGAGCCAGCCGCCGGGCGACGTGCCGTTGTCGGTACGGGAGGCGCCCAGATTGTACGTGCTGGCCGTCGGAATCGTCTGGAATTGGCAGTTGGTGAAGAACAGATCGCCGCTGCCCCAGACGTAGTCGAAGTTGCCTTGCACAAAGCTGTTGTAGAAGTAGCCTTGCGACTGTGGCGTGCCGTTGGCGTAGATGGTGTCCTGACGGCTGTCCACCTCGGCGTTGTTGAGGATGAACTGCACGGCACCCGATTCCAGCATCAGCGCTTCGGCCTGCGAGCCGCCTTGCGGTGTCGTGTTAACGACCGTCATGTTCTCGATCGCCAGGTTGTTCGCGTAAATCTTGAACGCCATGCGGAAGTGCGTGCTGCCGTTCATGTTGTTGTTGTTGTAATAGCCGACAACCGTGCCCGCGCGGCTCTGGCCACGGAACGTGATGTTGTTCTTGTTCCGGGTGTCGACAATTTCCGTGTAGGTGCCATTGCGGATATTGACCAGCGTGTAGGTCGTGTTCCCGCTGGGCAGCGAATCCACGGCGCCCTGGACGGTCAGGAAGTCGCCACTGCCATCCGCGGCCACGGTGAGGTTGTTCGGGTTAACCGGGCCGGTCGGCTTGGTGGAGAACACCCACGCGTTCGTGCTGGTGATTCCCGCAAACAACGCGCCGGTCGTGTCGGTGAACAGGCCTTGATCAACCGTGACAAAGTACGTCTGATTGGAGCTCAGCACACCCAGATGCGGGTAGATCGCCGCGGTGTTGCCGGTGATGATCACCGGGTATGTGTTGAATATTTCCGTCCCGATTGTTCGCGCTTGAATGTCGACCGCATAGGGAGTGTTGTTGGTGAAGTTCTGGGTCATGTCCAGCGTGTCCACCGGCGTGGCCGGATTGTTCACGTTGTAGATCCGCACCTTGCCAAAGTCGCGCAACAGCGGCGCCTGGCTGAACGTGATGTACAGCGGTGTGTCGTAGCAGATATTCGAGGCGGTGTTGGCCGGCGTCAACGACGCCGCTGTCATGGTCGACAGCACCGTCAATGTGGCGCTCCCGCTGGGCGCAGTTCCCGCCGCGTTGATGGCAACGGCATAATATGAGCCCGCGTTGGCAGCGGTGACGCTCGCAATTGTATAGGTCGCGCTCGTGGCCCCGCCGATCGGGTTATTCTTGAAATACCATTGATACGTCGGCGTCGGCACACCGCTCGCCAGCACGGTAAACGTCACGCTCTGACCAACCGTTACGGTGTAGTTCGTCGGCTGCTGGGTGATGACCGGTGCCACGATGACATGCAGTGTCGCCTGGTTGGTTACCGAACCGGCTTCATTGCTCGCGATGACGGAATAGACGTGACCATCCTGCGAGTATTGGACGTTGGTCAACACGAGCGGAACATCCGTCGCGCCCGGGATATCAACCCCATTCTGCTGCCACTGAATCGTGGGGAATGGCAGACCAGCGACGGAAGCGGCAAAGGTGCCGTTGTTGCCCTGGATGACGGTCTGGTCGGTCGGCCCCGTGATGGTGGGCGGGCAACCGCCGTCGCAAACCGTGAGGATCATGCAGTTGGTAACCGATCCGGCATAGTTGCTGGCAATGAGGCAATACACGCCGGCGTTGTCGTTGCTGTTGACATTGTTAAGAGTGATCGAATTGCTCGTGTCCCCGATGAGATTCGTTCCCTGGAACGTCCATTGCAGTGACGGGACCGGAACCCCGGTGACCACCGCGCTGATGACCACATTGCTGCCCGGTAGAACGGCCTGGCCCGCCGGGCCGGTAATGCTGGGCGCGAGGACCACGGAAATGATGCCCTGTGCCCCCAACAGAGAAGTGTTCCAGGACAACCCCGCTCCCAACGAAGGAAGGTTGGTCACCGAGAAATTCCCGGAAACGCTTCCGGCCGTAAAAATCTGGAATGTGTCGCCACCGACGAGTGCCGCACCAACGTTATTAATCGTCAGCGTGCCGGCCTCCGTGAGTGCGCCGGTGACGCTGAGCAGGTCATTGCTGCCGACTTGGCCCTTGTCCAGCTTGATGATCGTCGTCGCGCTAGAAACGAGGGTCAGATTATTGGACGCGACAATCGTCCCCACCGTGCTCCCCGAGCCCGGAGTCAATGTTCCGTTCCCCGTGAACAGGATGTTGCCCGCGACAGCGCCGAAGCCCGAGATCGTGCCGGAATTGTCGGTCAAGGTCGTCGAGACGCTGAGCAGTCCACCCGCAAGAATCAGGGAGTTGCCGGAAGCGATGGTCGCAGCCGATACGCTTTGCACGGTGCCCGTCGCGCCGATTGTCAGCGAGTTGCCCGTGCCCGTCGCGCCGATCGGCAGGGCCGTGTTGTTGAGGTCCCACACCGCGCCGTTGCGGACCGTGACGCTGCAGCCGTTGCCTGTTGTGGTTCCAATGGTCGTGCCCGCGGCCAGTGTAAACAATCGAGCGCCCGAATCGATCAGAACCGAACTGCCGCCAGCCCCACCCGTGCCGGTTGTGAAAGCGCCCACGCATGTCATGGACGCGCCGCTCGATATGACCAAGGTGTTGGAAGCCGCCGAGGCGTTGTTGCCAACGTTGAAGCTCGCGTTGTTCGTCCAATAGGTTGTGGACCCGGTGATGATGATGTGGCCCTGCGAAGCCGGACCGGCGCTGTTGCCTTCAATCACGGAATTGTTGCCGCTCAGCCCGGCCCCAACAATGACCGTCATGTTGGACACAAGAATGGTGCCGTTGCCGCTTCGGCCGGCGGTAATTCGGGCGTTGCCCGTGTTGGTGACAATCAAGGTTCCCGGGGTGGTCGAGGAGACGATATACACGATTGCCGTGGAGCTGCCGGGATCACCCGCGGTGAGCGCCGTGGGTTGCCCCGTGCCGTTGTGGAACAGGGTGATCGTATTGCCCCGCGTGTCCAGCGTGATGACCTGCTGCTTGGTGTCCTTGATATCGATGCCGTCGAGGGCAATCGAATTGGTAATCTGCACGGTGAACGATGTGTTGCCGCTGAAGGTTGCGTTGTCAGCGTTCCCTGGCAAACCGGTGGTCGGGCTCCAGGCGTTGGTGTCCCCCCACACGTCGCCAACGGTGTTGGTCCACGTGAAGATGGCGGCATGACTGTTTGGTGCGCCCACCAACAGGCTCAAAGCCAGGGCCAGTGTCATGGCGAGACGCTGGAAGGACTGGCGAGAGATTGATGTGGTTTCCGGCAGATGGCGGATAGTCTTCATGGTTTTTTCCCTTCGGGGCTATGGCTGAACAAAACCCGGTGCGCAGCCTAGCAATTTCAAGGAATCCGGTCAATTTGGGCAACGCGCAAATACTATTGAAAAACACGCACCACCCCCATTCGCGGTCATAAACGCAGCATTTGCAATGCCCGCGCACAAACCCCGGCGGTCGACCCAAAACCGGGAAGCCGGGGCGTCTGAAAATGATGTCCCTGGTAACCGGCTGCCACTGCGTTCTTGACTAGCCGGATGCATGTTTTGGCGCTTCTGCGCCTCGTTTCCAGGCCCGTATGCTTGAATAGCACGGCCAACCGAATTACAATGCGGATTCGTGAGGAAGAAAGCTTGGCGGGTTCTGCTCGTCCTGGGTTGGTACGATTATCGGCTTCAGCGTGGAATCGAGCAATACGCGCAAGAACATGGCTGGCATCTCTCGCCGCAAGTAACGAGAGAGAAGGTAATTCCCTGGGGTTGGGATGGGGACGGTATCCTCGCCTGGCTCGGCGCGGGAGACGATCTCGCCGATTTCGTCGTCCATGCACGAAAACCCACAGTGGACTTCAGTTTTCGTCGCCCGTATTTAAGGTTTCCGCGCGTGCTGTTCGATCATACCCAGGCCGCACAACTTGTCGCCGAGCATTTTCTGACCCGCGGTTTCACCAATTTTCTGTTCTACAGCGACTACCGGAACTGGTCCTTTGACGAACGGGGCACGGCTTTCGTGGAATGTCTGCGGCAGGCGGGGTATTCGTGCCGGTGGTTGCGCTGGAGCCGGCCTTCCGCTTCCGACCAGCGAGCGCGGTATGAGGAGTGGCACCGCAAACGAAAATGGCTCGTGGCGGAGTTGAAGCGAATGCCCAAACCCCTGGCGGCGTTCGCCGGCGCGGATTGGATGGCCATGGACCTCATGGAGTCGTGCGAAAGCGCCCAGTTGCGCGTGCCCGAGGAGGTGGCCATCGTCGCGCCGGATAATTCATTCCTGGCCGTGGAGTCCATGTCGACGCCGATTTCCAGTGTCGAGCCCAACATGGAAACCATGGGCTACCGGGGAGCCGCGCTGTTGGATGATTTGATGAACGGCAAACCACCGCCGAAACAGCCCATCCGCATGCCGCCGCTCGGGGTGATCGTCCGCAAGAGCAGCGACATGCTGGCGGTGAATCACAGTGGCGTGGCCGAGGCACTCCGCTTCCTGTGGGAACATTATCACGAGCCCGTTCACGTCGGCGATATGGCGAAGGCTGCCGGGATGTCGCTGCGCGGTCTCCAGAAGGCATTCCTCGAGCATATCGGCCGGTCGCCCCGAGACGAACTTCACCGCATCCGCATCGACCACGCCAAGAAGCTTCTGACGATGACCGGCAAGAAAACCGAAACGGTGGCGAGCGAATGTGGCTACCCCAACCTCAACAGCTTCTGGGTTTCGTTTCGGAATGCGACCGGAATTCCGCCGGCGCAGTATCGCAAGGAATTCGGTCATCTCCGCTGACGGCCGGGCCGTCGCGACGCGTGTTTTCGGGGCTTTTCATGCGGCCGGATAATTGATAAGAGTTTGAAGCCATGCAAACCCCTTTTCGTCGAACAGTCTCCGTTCGGCACAATGCCCGCCATCGCCGCCGGTTGATCGGTCCATATATATATGTATTGATGGCGTTCGCGGCAGCGTCGCTCCCCGCCATGGCCGGCGATTTCCAGATGCCGAAGATCAAGGAACCCGAGTTCCATGCCAATGCCGTGAATCTCGCCGAGTACGGCGGCACCGGCGACGGCCGGACGCTCAACACCGAGGTCATTGCCAAAGCGATCACGGCGCTCGCCAACAAAGGCGGCGGCGTGCTGGTGGTTCCGCCGGGAATCTGGTTGACCGGCCCAATCCGTCTCCGCAGCAATATCGACCTGCACCTCGAAGCCGGGGCGCTGCTCCAGTTCACATCCGACTATCGGCAGTATCCGTTGATGGTGTTCGACATCCGCGGCGAAAAGGAGATCCGCTCGACGCCCCCCATCTTTGGCGAGAACCTCGAGAACATCGCCATCACCGGGCGCGGCGTGATCGACGGCGCCGGCGCGGCATGGCGGCCGCTGAAGAAGTCGAAAGTAACCGACGCGCAGTGGAAGGCACAGACCAGGTCGGGGTTTGTGGATGCCAGCGGCAACACGTGGTGGCCCAGTCGCGAAGCCAGCGAAGGCGCGAGCCTCGAGCGGCAGTTGCGCACGAAGCACTCGCTCGATCTGAGGGATTACGAGCCGGCGCACCAATTCCTCCGGCCGAAGCTGGTGAACCTGCTGAATTGCCGGCGGGTGTTGCTCGAGGGAGTGACATTTCAGAATTCGCCCAACTGGACGTTGAACCCGACCCTGTGTGAGGACGTGACGATTCAGGGCGTTACCTCCCGCAACCCGGAGTACGGACAGAATACCGATGCCCTCGACGTCGAATCCTGCCGCAACGTGATCATCCGTAATTCCACCTTCGACGTGGGCGATGACGGGATCTGCCTCAAATCGGGGATGGACGCCGCCGGTCGCCGCATCGGCGCGCCGACGGAAAACGTGTGGATTGACGGCTGCGTCGTCTATCACGCGCACGGCGGATTTACGATTGGCAGTGAGATGTCCGGCGGCGTGCGAAATGTCCACGTCAACGACTGCCTGTTCATGGGTACCGATATCGGCCTGCGGTTCAAGAGCACCCGTGGCCGCGGCGGCATCGTCGAGAAGATCTACATTTCCAACGTGCGGATGGCGGATATCCCCGGCGACGCAATCAACTTCAACATGTATTACGGTGGCCGGGCCCCGCTCGACGCGAACGGCGAGTTGGTGGAAGGCGAGCACGAGAGCGTGCCCGTGGGCGAGGAGACCCCGCAGTTTCGGGACATCGATATCGAGAACGTAATTTGTCGCGGCGCACGGAACGCGGTGGTGCTTCAGGGGCTGCCCGAGATGCCGATCCGCGACATCTCGCTGCGCAACGTGTCCATTACGGCCCAAGGCGGCATGACGTGGATGGATGCCGCGAACATCCATTGCCAAAACGTCGACGTCGTCAACAGTCGTGGTCCCGTGCTGAGTTTGTTCCGCGTGAAGGACTGCGTGATCGACCACTTGACCTATCCCACGGGAGCCGAAGCGGTGATCAAGGCGCAGGGAAACGCCAACAGCGGCATCACGATCCGAAGTACCGATCTCAAAGCCGCGGCGAAGGATCTCATGCTGACCAACGGCGCGACCGCCGACGCGTTTCACATCGAGTGATTGCGAGAGAGACGTTATGAAACCCAGTTCATTCCGTCAGGCCGTGGCGGCAACAACGCTCGCCATCACCCTCGCATCATGCCGGTCCGTTTCGACGCCGAAAGCCGCGGCGCCCGAAACCAGGGAACAGCACGATGCGCGGATGCAGTGGTGGCGTGAGGCCAAATTCGGCATGTTCATTCACTGGGGCGTGTACGCGGTGCCGGCAGGGGTATACCACGGCCAGCCGACCAGGCACGTGGGCGAATGGATCATGTTCGATGACAAGATTCCGGTGGCGGAGTACCGCAACTTCGCCCGGCTGTTCGATCCGGTCCAGTACGATCCCGACGCCTGGGTCAGCCTGGCCCGGGAGGCCGGCATGCGCTACATCGTCATCACCGCCAAACACCACGACGGATTCGCGCTGTTCCAAACCAGCGCTTCCGATTGGAATGCGATCGACGGCACGCCGTATGCCGACGACTTGATCAAGCCGCTGGCCGAAGCGGCGCGCCGGCACGGAATGAAGTTCGGCCTGTATTACTCGCAATCGCAGGATTGGGTGAACCGCGGCGGCGCGAAGAATCACATGGCCGATGGCGATGGTTGGGATGATGCCCAGAAAGGGCGCTACGATGATTATCTCAAGAACGTGGCCGTCCCACAGGTCCGCGAGATTCTCACGCAATATCAGCCCGACATCCTCTGGTGGGACACGGCGCGGATGATGACGCCCGAGCGGGCCAGACCCTTGCACGATCTGCTGGCGTTGCGCCCCGGCATCATCACGAACAATCGTCTCGGCGGCGGCTATCCCGGGGACACGGAGACGCCCGAGCAGTTCATTCCCGCCGCGGGTTATCCCGGTCGCGACTGGGAAGCCTGCATGACGATGAACGACTCGTGGGGCTACAAGAGCAACGATACCAATTGGAAGTCCACCGAGACGTTGTTGCACAATTTGATCGACATCGTCAGCAAAGGCGGCAATTACCTGCTCAACGTCGGCCCGACCGCCGACGGTGTGATCCCGCCGGCGAGTGTCGATCGGCTCCACCAGATCGGCGCGTGGATGAAGATCAATGGCGACGCCATTTACGGCACCTCCGCCAGCCCGTTCCGCCGTCAGTTGCCATGGGGGCGATGCACGCAGAAGCCGGGCCGGTTGTATCTCCACGTGTTCAACTGGCCGAAGGACGGTCGCCTGCTTGTGCCCATCAAGAATGTGGTGACGAAGGCGTATTTGTTGGCGGCGCCGGGCGAATCATTGCCGACGAGCCGCGTGGAAGACGGAGTCGTCATTCAGTTGCCCGCTTCGGCTCCCGATCCGATCGCCAGCGTCGTGGTGGCCGAGATCGACGAGAAACCAGACGTGTTGGCCCAGCCGATCACGCCGGCAGACGATGGGACGATCCGACTGACCGCCGCGGACGCCGACATCCATGGTTCCACGTTGAAGTTGGAAGGACGCCGCGAAGCGAACCTCGGTCAGTGGACCAACGAAAAGGACTTTGTGAGCTGGCCCGTGCGGATAGCCGATCCCGGCTCATATCGGGTGGACGTCGTCTATGCGTGCGAGACGAACACAGCGGGAAGCAGGTTTATCGTAGGCATCGGGGATGATCAAATGCTCCAGGGTGAGGTCGCCGCTACCGGCCCCAAAGCGGGCACCTACAAGACGTTTTCCCTCGGCACGGTCAACATCGAGAAGCCCGGTTTGATGGACGTCACAGTCCAGCCAGTCAGCAAACCCGGCCCGACGGTAATGAACTTGAGCGCCGTCATTCTCGATCCCCGCAAGAACCCGGGCGCCGACTGAATTGTGGCCGCGAATCGTATTCGCGGGCTTCTCGCCGCGAAAGGGTTTCGTGGCTACAAAAGCTTGATCGCCCGACACGAAAACTTCTTTGCATCCTGACGGCGTCGCGTGCGAACATCGGGGGCATGACGCTCACGGAAGTCCGCGAACTGTTGGCCAGGCTCGAGATTCGTCCCAGCAAGGCGCTGGGCCAGAATTTCCTCGTCGACGGGAACATCCTGCGGATTCTGGTCGAGCAGGCGGACCTGCGGCACGATGAGACGGTGTTGGAGATCGGCCCGGGGCTGGGGGCGCTGACGGTCGAGCTGATCGCACGCGCCCGGCAGGTGGTGGCGATCGAGAAGGATCCGCGGCTTTGCCAGTATCTCCGCGAGCACGTGGACGGTATCAACCTGATCGAAGGCGACGCCGTGGACGTATTGGAGCGCCCCGACTTTCAGATTGCCGCGCCATACAAAGTCGTCTCCAACCTGCCGTACAGCCTCTCGACGCCGATCCTCGAACGGCTGGTCGAGCGCGCTGACAAACCGCGCGCGATGATTCTGACCGTGCAACGCGAGGTCGCGCATCGTCTCGCCGCCACGCCGCGACACAAGGACTACGGCGCGCTGACCGTCTTCACCCAGCTCTGCTATCACGTCACAATCGCCCATATCATTTCGCCGCGATGCTTTTTCCCGGCGCCCCAAGTGGACAGCGCGATTACGGTCCTGGAGCGGCGCGACCCGCGCGTGAAGCTGGCCGAGAAAGCGCCATTTCACGACGTCGTGCGCGCGGGGTTCAGCCAGCGCCGCAAAATGCTGCACAAATTGCTGGCGCCGTTCGGGGCCGTGGATCGGGCGTTTACCGCGGCATCCGTCGCGCCGACGGCTCGCGCGGAGGAACTCGCCTTGGAACAATGGATCACGCTGGCCAACGCGTTCGGACCGCGCTCGTGAGCTCCGGTCAATCTACTCGGTGTGAGCGGCCTGGGCGATCGGCGTGGGGGTGATGGCCTGCGACTTCGGCGGAAGCCGCAGCTTGTTCTTCGCGGCTTTGCCTTCCTTCGTCTTCGGCCAGCGTTTGGCAACGTCCTCGAGGATTCTGCGGCCAAACTTCAGTTCTTCTCCCGAGCCTTCGCTGAAATGGAAGCCGATATAGAACAGATCGGCGGCATCGAGGGCTTTCTCCTTCTTCAACCGGTCGAAGAGCTTGAACCCCTTGTCCATCAGCAGCGCCTGGAAGGAACGCAGGGCGCGGTCCTCGGCGCGCGGATGCGGCGCGAGGTCCTTGGCGGATTGTTTGATATTGCACACGTTCAACTCGAACCGAAGCTCGTTGTCGACCGTCTCGGACCGCATGATCTGCTTCAGGCAGTCCACCGCCTTGGCCCATTTCCGGGCTTTCTTGTATTTCGAACCGACTTCCCGATAGACATCATCCGCCAGCACGGGATTGATGTTGCGCAGAAAGTAAATCAGCGGCTCATGCCGCGGTTCGCCGGCCGCCAGGGAACGCGCCGTCAACGCGGCGAATTTCTTCACCGTCTTCCTGTCCACCGATTCGCTGTGTGGCTTGAGGATCTTGGCCAGGCGCCAGGCCCGTTCGGTCTTGCGCTCGCGGGCCAACGCGGCCAGCAACAGCTTGGTCGCGCCCTTGTGGCGGGCCAGCGCGCCGGCGGCAATCTCGCTCACCTGCAGGTCATCGTGGGCGAGCAGGTTCATCATCAGGCGGTTGGTCGCGGCGTTGTCATTGGCGGCGAGTTTGCGGGCGGCAAACGAGCGGACGCTGGCGTGCTTGCTCTTGAGCAGGTTGCGCCACTGGCCGTCGTACGATTTGCCCAGCGGCAGTTTCTCGATGATATCGAGAGCGTTCTGCACGACATTCGGGTAATCCGCTTCGCCCAGGTACTTGATCATCTGGCTCGCCACACGATTCACTGCCGCGCCCGTGTAGGTGAGCCCCTTGAGGCCAATGAGGGCATTGCGGCGGATATAGCCGAGGTTCTTCGGTGTCGTGTACTTCAGCAAAACCTTCAGCGCGTCGGGCGCGCCGATATAGCCGATCAACAACAGGCACGACGTCAGCACCCGGTCGTTCTTCTTCACGCGCGACGTGGTCATGAACTTCGCCACCTGCCGGTGCAATGCGCCGCGCGTCTTCGGTTCCGCGTCGCCGATGCGGCGGCGGACCGCCTGGCAGGTTTCCTTGACCAGTTCAAAATCCGTGTCGAACAGCACGTCGAGGATCAAATCCATCGCCTCGCGGTTGTGAATCCGCGCCAGAATGTCCACCAGCACCCGTTTCTGTTGCGGGCTGGCATTGAGGAACTGATCGCGCAAGTTGGAGACATTGTCGCCGCCGGCGTTGGCGATGATCGCCGCGGCGCGCAGCTTGGTCTCGATCTCGGGAGCTTCCAGCAGCGGCAGCACGTACGGAACGACCGCACGGGTGCCAATGGCCTCAAATGCCTCCAGCACGTAGCGCGTCAGGAGCTGATTGGCATCTTTCAGCGTTTCGCCGAGCGCTTTGACCACCGAATCCTGCTTCGGTTTCAATTCGGCAATGACCATCGCCGCCGCGCAACGCCGCATTCCATCAGGGCTCTGCAACATGCCACAAATCGACTGGATGACCCTATCCATAACGTGGTAAGGTGTTACGGTAGCAGAAGGACCGCGCTCTTGCAATGCGTGGGCGGTTTTTGTACCATTTTTGCTGCGGCATGGCGTTCGGATTGCACAACCAGTTTATAGTCAGGTACTTGTAATCACAAATTGCATGAGTCTCTACTCGTTTGACCACCTCGAAAAGCTGTATCGGCAGCCTTTTTTCGACCTGATCCAGCAGGGCCGCAACGTCTATCTCCAGCATTGGCGCAGCAACGAGGTCCAGATTTGTACCCTCCTGAGCATCAAGACCGGCGGCTGCAGCGAGGATTGTGCCTACTGCGCCCAGAGCGCCCGCTACAAGACCGGCGTCGAAGCCGAGCGCCTGATGTCTACGGACGAAATACTGGAAGTCGCCCGACGCGCCCGCGCGAACGGCTCGACCCGATTTTGCATGGGGGCGGCCTGGAAAGGCGTTCGCGAAGGCACCGGCTCTTTCGAGTCCGTTCTCGAAACGGTGCGCGAGGTCAGCAAGCTCGGCATCGAGGTTTGCGTCACACTCGGCGAGCTCACTGATCGCGCGGCCCAACAGCTAAAGGAGGCCGGAGTCACCGCCTACAACCACAACCTCGATACCAGCCCCGAGTTCTACGGCCAGATCATCACCACGCATACATTCCAGGACCGGCTCGACACCATCCGCGCCGTCCAGCGCGCCGGCATGTCCGTCTGCTGCGGTGGAATCATCGGCATGGGCGAATCCGTAGTGGACCGCCTGCGTATGCTGGAAGTGCTCACGCATTTCGATCCTCCGCCCGAGAGCGTACCGATCAATTGTCTGATGGCCATGCCCGGCACGCCGCTGGAGAATCAGCCACCCGTGGACGTGTTTGACCTCGCCCGATTGGTGGCAACCACGCGAATTGCTTTCCCGCACGCCAAGGTCCGATTGTCCGCGGGCCGCACCAGCCTCTCCCGCGAAGGCCAGGCCCTCTGTTTCTTCGCGGGCGCCAATTCCATTTTCTACGGGAACAAACTCCTCACCGCCGATAACCCCGAAGCCAGCGCCGACGACACACTGCTCCGCGATCTCGGCCTCGTCCCGCAACGACCCTTCTCTGAATCTCCACCGCCCCCTCCTGTGCTGGCCAAGTAGTCGTGCATATGCCCGTTTGCCTGAACGGCCCCGCATTTGGGAGGCTGCTTGATACCACACAAATGAGTGGTAGAATCCGTCCACATGAACGTGAAACTGGCAAGACTGGCCGACTGGCTTGCGGCTCTCCCGACCTTGACCCTGATCGTCCTCGTTACCGTCAGAAACTGGAACCTGTCTCGCCGCGTCCGCAAGCTGCAAGCACTTCTCGGATTGTGAGGGGTCCGAGCTGCAAACCCGTGCCATCCCGTCACACCAGTTGCCATCAGACCGCCGGAAGCGGTAACCTGAGCCGCCTTCCCAACCCGAAGGCCCAGCAATGAATGCGACCGTCATTTCCTCCACCAACCCCGTCACCGGCACCATCTCCCGTACCACCATCATCCACCATTTCCATTACGGCTGGTTCCTCCTCGCCCTCTTGGCCACCGCCCTCATCTGCGCCGGCCTCCGCGCCCTCTTCTGGCAGAAAGACTCAAACTAGCCCGCCCCTTCAAATTAAAGCCTTTTCCTGACATTTCAGTCTTGCCACGCCCTGCCCCGCGCGTTACACTAAGCTCGTTCGCCGCGCCGCGAGCTGACAGAGGTCTGGGCCTTATGACGCTCGAGGAACTGAGAATTCTCAGGGTGGTGCAAGGCATCCTGGTGCGCAATTATGTCGACACCCAGAAGCTCGACGTATCCGTCATCGGCTCCAACGTCTACATCGAAGGCGACTTCGTCATGTTCGACTACCAGCCCGGCCGCAGAATGGACGACTCGCTCGAACGCGAAACCGGCATCAAACGCACCCTCCTCCACATCGAACAACAAATCCGCGGCATGAGCGAGGTCTCCTACCTCGAAATGAAACTCCGCAACTGGGAACGCCACGGCATGCAGTGGATCTCCAAACACCAGGCCGCCTGACAAAGTGGAACGGGCGTCTCGCCGTAGTGTTCGGCATGGGAATTGAACTGCGGGCTTAACCTTGGCGGGACCGGTTGTGGCAGAATTGTGGCCGGACTTTTCGGCGCGGCTGTGATTGACTGTCGGCGTGCTGCGCTCCCGTCAACGTAAAGAGCAAGAGCAGGAGCAAGAGGAAGAGGCTGCGAGCCTATTGCGGTAGCTGGCTGAACTTGGCTCGGTACTGCGCCGGGGACATGCCGGTGGCGCGGCGGAAGGCGACCCAGAAGCTGTTGGTGCTGGTGTAACCGCACAGCGCCGCCACCGTATCGGTCTTTTCCCCGGATGAGACCAGGAGTTGCCGGGCGTGATCAATGCGGACGCGATGCAGTTCCTGGCCGGGTGAGCGTCGGATGTGTTCAACATAGGCCTGCTGCAATCCGCGGACGGACATGCCGGCGATACGCGCCACATCATGGACGCCAATGCGTTCACGGAAATGTTCCCACATGAACCGCAAGCTCCGGGCCACGCCCTCGTGGTTGACCGCCACGAGGTCGCTGCTCTTGCGGAGGATCAGTCGTCCCGACGGCACGCGGATTGGCTCTCGCGGAGCGGGCTTGCCGCGCATCAGATCGTCAAGCAGCGACGCGCCGACGTAGCCGATGTATTCCAGGTTGGGATCGACGGTGGAGATGGGCGTGGACATCGTGTCGGCCGCCAGCATGAGGTTGTCGGCGCCGACGATGGCGACTTCTTCCGGCACGGAGAGGCCGATGCTCTCGCAGGTCTCGAGAATGTCGACGGCCATCCAATCACTCGGCGCGAAGACGGCGACGGGTTTGGGCGCGTGTTGGAGCGCGGCGGCGAGCCACTTGCGTTTGCGTTTCCATCCTTGGTGACGGGCCGAGGGAGAATACTCCGACTCCTCGTGCCAGCGGAGCCAGCGGCATTGTTTTCCGGCGGCGGCGAGCGTGGCGATGAAGGCGTTGCCACGCTCCTCGAACGACCAGTTGTCGAAATCCTGGTAGTAGAGGAAATGCTCGAAGCCGCGGGAAAGGAAGTGCTCGGCAACGAGCCCGGCCGAGTGCGCGTGATCGAACAGGACGCGGGCGAGTTTCAATTGCGGACGGCGAAAACTGAAATCGACGGTGGGTTTCCGCGCGCGGACGACGAACTCCGCCAGCTCATCGCCGCCCGCCAGCCAGGCGAGAATGCCATCGCCATTCCAGCCCCATGGGATGGATCGTTCCTGGGTCACTTCGGGGGAGAGGTGCCAACCGTGTTCCTGGGCATACCTCTCGATACCTCGCTGCAGGCGGTGATCATACCAACTCAGCACGAGCAAGACCCGCCGCTTCTTGTAGTTCACCCCGGAAGCGTAGATTGGCTGGCGGGGGATTTCAAGCTTGTGGTTCGCGGGACGAGCGTTTCAGCAGCCTTGCCGGCGACCGGTTCGTGGCGGCTGCAGAACTTTCGCTTGAGCGTCCGAAATCATCGGGCTAGAAAGAATGGCCATCGTGCATCCTGTAACAGAGCCACGCGGGATTGATCAGCCATGACGCCCGTATCCCGAAAACCGCGCCAGACGGTCGCCGGCAATTTCCGCTGGCTGATCTGCGCGTTGCTGTTTACCGCCACAGTGATCAACTATCTGGACCGGCAGATGATTGGCATCTTCAAGCCGGAGCTGGCGAAGATATTTCACTGGAGCGAACGCGACTATGCCTGGATCGTGGCGTCGTTCCAGGCGGCGTACGCCTGCGGCGAGGTGCTGTCGGGACCGTTCATTGAATGGGTCGGGATCAAGGGCGCGTACGCCATCGCCATCGTGTTGTGGAGCCTGGCGACGATCGGTCACGCGCCGATTGCGTCGGTGTTTGGCTTCTGCGCGGCGCGATTCGCCCTGGGTATCGGCGAGAGCGCGAACTGGCCGGCGGCGGTCCGCACGGTGACAGAATGGTTTCCTCAACGGGAACGGTCTGCCGCCATCGGTATTTTCAATGCGGGCTCGAACGTCGGGTCAATCGTGGGGCCGGTGCTGATACCATTGCTGGCACTGCAACTGGGGTGGCAGGCGGCATTCGTAGTGTTGGGAGCGATCGGGTTCGTGTGGGTGTCATTGTGGTTCATTCTGTACGAGGCACCCGGGAAATCGCGCTGGCTCGGGGCGGAGGAGCGGGCGCATATACTGGCGGGAGCCAGCCATGCCGACGAGCGGAGACTGCCGTGGCGAAGCGTGATCCGACATCGCGAGACGTGGGCGTACGTGAGCAGCGGGATTTTCACGGCGCCGGTGTGGTGGTTTTTCTTGTTTTGGCTGCCGGACTTTTACGGCCGGCAGTTCGGGTTCAACTCGCGAGAGTTTGGAATCCGGCTGGCGGCGATTTACGCGGCGGCGGCGTTGGGCAGCATCGGCGGAGGCGGTTTGTCCGCCGCGCTTCTGCGGCGGGGGTGGACGATCAACGGCGCGCGCAAGGGGGCGGGGATGGCGTGTGCGTGTTGCGCGTTGCCGGTGATGTTTGCGACGCGCGCGAATCACGCATGGCTGGCGACCGTGTGCTTTGCGCTGGCCGCGGCGGCCAATCAAGGATGGTCGTCAATCATGTTTACGGCGGTGTCCGACATGTTTCCGAAACGGGCGGTGGCGTCGGTGGTGGGATTTGGCGGAATGTGCTCGTCACTGGTCGCGGTGGGATTCTCGCGGCTGGTGGGGGGCATCCTGCAGAACACGGGCGTGTACGACACGATCCTGATTTATTGCGGCGCGGCGTACATGGCGGCGCTGGTGGCGTTTCATCTGCTCGTGCCGCAGATCAAGCCCATCGAGATCGAGCGGCGCCAAGAGAATTAGTCAGCCGAATCCGATGTGTCGTCAGTGTCAATACTAAGGACTAACCCCTTTACGATCCGCCGCTATGGCGAACGGAGTCGATAAAAGCGCGCGGTATAGCTTGTCGACTGGGGATCGGTGAAATGAGAGGAAGAACTGGTGAAGATGTTCGTTGCGATCGGAGACCAGGCGGGGTTGACGAGATTGGTGCAAGAGTCCACCACCACGACCCGACCGCTGGTCCAAGCGATGTCGAAACCGAACTGGTGTGACTGGAGGCCAGCGTTTTGAATCTGCGGCAGCCACAAGGCGGTGGGGCGATCGGCAAATGTGGAGCTCCAGCCTGTGGTTCCTGGGAGATAATAGACGGTCACACTGCCATCACAATCGAAGGTGTCCGAACCGGCACTCGGGGCATTGCCCTGACAATAGACTGCGTTGAGGCTGAAGCAGTAAACGAACGCCCAATTGCCCAGGCTGCTGACGCTGCTTGGGATGGAGATGTTCGTTAGATGGGAGCAATAGGAGAACGCAGAATCCCCAATGCTCGTGACACTGTCGGGGATCACGATGGAGGGCAAACTCGTACATTGTTGGAACGCCACACCGCCAATGCTGGTGATGCTGGTGGGAATCGTGACGGTGGTGAGACCGGTGCACTCTTCGAATGTGCCTTGCGGGATCGAGGTGAGGCCGCTTCCGAGAACGACACTGGTTAGATTCGAGCAACTGAGAAACGCGAAGCCGCCCATGCTTGCAACGGAATCGGGGATCACGATGCTCACCAGACGACTGCCCGCGAACGCCTGGTAGCCGATGCTTGTGACGCTGGTGGGAATGGTGATGCTCGTGAGCGCGGTTCCCGCGAAGGCCTGGCCGCCGATACTGGTGACACTATTGGGGATCACGATGCCGAGCAGGCTGGAGCAACCGGAGAACGCAGCGTCCCCAATCACGGTGATGCTGGTGGGGATGAACACGTTGGTCAATCCAGAGCAGCCGGCGAACAACGAATCTCCGAGAGTGGTGATGTTGGCGGGGATTGTCACGCTAGCCAGGCTGCTACAGCCGGCAAAGGCGTTGGCGTCGATGCTGGAAACCGTGTTGGGGATGGTGACAGTTACCAGGCTGCTACAGCCACTGAACGCCGAATCTCCGATATTGGTGACCCCATTGGGGATCATCGCAGTTTGGAGGCTGGCGCAACCGCTGAATGCGTCGCTCGCAATGCTGGTGAGGCCCGGCGGAAGCGACACGCTGACCAGGTCGGAACAGCCGTGGAACGCGTTGCTGGGGATGCACATGAGGCTGCCGGCAATGCTGATACTGGTCAGGCTGGAGCAATCGGCAAACGCGTAGATTCCCAAACTGGCCAGGTTGGTGAACGAGAGGGCGCCTCCAAGTGCATCGCAACTCTCGAAGGCGGAGACACCGAGGTTGGTGACTCCATTGGGGATGGTTGCGGTGGTCAGGCTGCTACAATTGGCAAAGGCGCTACTCCCGATGCTGGTCACACTATTGGGGATGGTTGCGGTGCGCAAGCTCCAGCAGTTGACAAAGGCGCTATTCCCGATGCTCGTGACGCCGTCGAGAATCGTGACATTGGTCAGGCTGACGCAGTTCTCGAATGTATCGTCCAGGATATTGGGGACGCCGCCGGGAATTGTGACACCCGGCAAACTGCTGCAAAAGGCAAACGCGCTGCTTCCGAGGCTGGTCAGGGTAGAGGATACGGCGAGGTTTGTCAGGTCCCAGCAATCAGAGAATGCGGAGTTCCCGATATTGGTAATGGCGGTGGACATTGTGACGCTAGCCAGTTTCACACATACACCGAACGCCGAGTCTCCTATGCTGGCGACGCTGTTCGGTATGATGATATTCCTCAGCGCGAGACACCAGGAGAACGCTTCCGTATCGATGACGGCTACGCCGTTGGAGATCGTGACGCTGGTCAAATTCGTGCAAAGGCAGAATGCGTCGGGTCCAATGTTCGTAACACTGCCCGCGATCGTGGCGCTGGCCAATCGGGTGCAATCCCAAAACATGGAGTTTCCGACGCTGGTGACCCCGTTGGGGATGACCACGCTGCTGAGATTGGTGCAGAAGCCAAACGCGAATTTTCCGATGCTGGAGAGGTTTGTGGAGATCGTGACGTTGGTTATTCCGCAATACTCAAATGCGTAATCGCCGAGGTTGGTGACGCTGTTGGGAATTGTAACCACAGGCAAGCGGCTGCAATTGGCAAACGCCGCGTCTCCGATGCTGGCAAGTGTATTCGGCATGGTGATAAGAGAGAGCGACGAGCAGAACGAGAACGCATTGCTTTCAATCGTGTTGACGCCGTTGGTCATGGACACACTGAGAAGTTTGGTGCAGTGATCAAAGGTGTCCGCGTGGATCGTCCCAACGCCGCTGGGAAGCGTAAAGCTGGTCAGGCCGGAGCAGCCTCGCCATGCGGAAACTCCCATATTCGTAACGCTGTTGGGAACCACAGCGTTGGTGAGCACCCGGCAGCCATAGAACGCATACGCACCGATATCGGCGACTCCGCCGGCGATTGTGATCCCGGTCACGGTGGAATTAAATTCGAACGCATTACTCGCGATAGCCGTGACGGGCAGGTTGTTGATGGTGTCGGGGATGGCTACGTTTCCGCCGGTGCCGGTGTATCCGGTGATGGTAATCGCGCCATTATTAGTGGTGTAACCGTATTGGGCGTAGACCGTGGTGGATAAGAGCGAAAGCAGCACCAGCGACAGCAGTCTTGCGGCGTAAGACACTACGGTGTCACTAATTGACATTTGACAGTTTCGTCAGTTGGTTCAGTTTGGCCGGGATGTGTTTGTCGGTCGTTGCCTCGGCAGCGAGACGTTTGACGGCTTGAGTGACTCCGTCGCCATCGGCGCCCACCGGAGAAGCCCAACGGTCGCAAGTACGGGGATCCGGTTTCGAGGAACGCGCAATGTCCTCATGCCGAGTCTTCCGATTTGGCCTCGCACACTCCCAGCTTCGCACAGCCATGGCACCTTGGAGCCCAAGAAAAAAGGCTCTTACGGGGTGACTAGTGAGTTTATAGGCGATTCGGGATGCGGGTTTCAAGATATTTGTTGTTAGGATTTGAGTGACGTTATGGGCAAGTGCAGCCGATCTCAATACCCACCCCTTGGTCCCCTCCGAGGAGAGGAGACGGCGGGGACAAGAGAAGGAGTAGGAGCAAGAGCAAGAGGGTGGGGGCTAGAGGATACCGAGGCGTTCCAGGGTCGCGCGGAGGCGTTCGACGGGGAGGCCGACGACGTTGCTGTAGCTGCCTTCGATGCGCGCGACGATGCCGTCGCCGTGCTCCTGGATGGCGTAGGCGCCGGCTTTGTCGAGCGGGTTGACCTTGGCGAGGTACTCCATGATCTGGGCGGAGGCGAGCGGGCGCATCCAGACGCGGGTGGTGTCGGCGAAGAGGAGTTCGGTGTCGAGCGACCGATGAACGAGACAGACGCCCGTGATGACCTCGTGGCGTTGTCCGGCCAGCTCGGTGAGCATGCGGTGCGCGTCGTCGCGGTCGAGCGGTTTGCCGAAGATTTTGCCGTTGAGGACGACGACGGTGTCGGCGCCGATCACGATCGCGTCGGGATGGCGACCCGCGACGGCGCGGGCTTTGCGCTGGGCGTTCTGGATGGCGAGCACGTCGGGCGCGGCGCCGGCGGTGAGTTCTTCCACGTCGTTGGGGAGGACGACGTGGAAATGCAGCCCCATCTCGCGGAGAAGCTGCTCGCGGCGCGGGGAGGCGCTGGCGAGGATGATTTGTGGTTTGTCGCGGCCCATGAAATTTGGTATTTTGCTGCTGAAGTATGGGAATTCGGGTCGACAAAGTCGAGCACCTGTATGTGCACGTGCCCTTTTGCGCGGCGAAGTGCCACTACTGCGGTTTTTATTCCGAGGCGGGCAGCGCGGACAAGATCGAGGATTACGTCGACGCGTTGCTGATGGAGCTCGAGGCGTATGCTGCCCAATTTGCTCTGAAGACGGTTTTTTTCGGCGGGGGCACACCGAGCCTGTTGCCGACGCCGCTGATGCGGCGGATTCTGGAGGCGGTGGGCGAGCGGGATTTCAGCCGCGACGTTTCGGAATGGACCATCGAGTGCAATCCGTCGACCGTCTCGGTGGACAAGGCAACGCTGTTCCGCGAATTTGGCGTGAACCGGATTTCGATGGGGGTGCAGGCGCTCGACGACGAGTTGCTGGACAAGATCGGGAGGGTGCATTCGGTCGCGGGGGCCATCAGATCGTACGAGCGGTTGCGGGAGGCTGGTTTTGCGAACATCAATCTCGATCTGATCTTCGGATTGCCCGGGCAGACGATGGAGCATTGGAAGAGAACGCTGGCCAAGACGATTGAGCTGGGGCCGGAGCATGTGTCGACGTACTGCTTGATTTTGGAGGAGGACACCGCGTTCTGGTCGTTGCTGCAGAAGGGATTGATCAAGCCCGACGAGGACCTTGAGTTGGCGATGTACGAGACGGCCATCGATACGCTGGCGGGCGCGGGCTACCGGCAATATGAGATCAGCAATTTTGCGAAGCCCGGCCGCGAATGCGCGCACAACATCGCCTATTGGGAGAGCGAGGATTATATCGGGCTGGGGCCGAGCGCGTGTTCGACCGTCGGCGACAAACGCTGGCAGAACGCGCCGAGCATCGATCAATACGTCGCTGCGATGCGCAGCGGCAGCCGGGCGCTGGCTTACGAAGAACCGCTCACGCCACAATTGCGCGCGGCCGAGCGTGCGGCGTTCGGGATGCGAATGAACGCGGGGGTGCCGGGCGAACTGCTGCGCGGGCGCTGGGAGAAACAGATTGCCGAGTTGCTGTCCGCCGATCTGGTCGAGTGGAGCCACGACCGCCTCCAGCCGACCAAGCGCGGGATTCTGTTCGCAGACGAGGTCGCGTCGCGGTTTGTGTGAGGCGCAGGTGTTCCGCTGTTGTCTCAGGGCGTTTAGCGACCGTGATGGGATCCATCGGTTTGTGCGGCAGCAACTGCTAATCTTCCACGATCCGCCGGGTCTGCGCCGGCGCTTGCGGCTTCGGTCGGCTCGCGTCTGCCTGTTTGACGCGCTCGATCACGGCTTCGCCCGGCGCCGCCAGCCGGCCATGGATCAGATCGTATCCGCAGCAATAGCAGCGTTCTCGGCCCGGATAATTGTCGGCACCGCAGGTTGGGCACTCCTGAAAGCTCGGATGGGTCGCGTGCCTCCGCCGGAGGCCCATTTGCACGAAGATGGCGGGAACGATAACGAACGCCCCAACGAACAGGCATAACATGACCACGTCCGTGTAACTCACGATCGTTCTGACTCCATCCTCAACGGCACGATCGCCGGCAAAGCGGCGTGCCGATCTGCACCAGTACTGTCTTCGGTCCTCGAGCCGGAGAAAGTCAGCAGACTTATCCCGACACCCAACGGTAGAATGCTGATACCGGCGGGCCGCGTCAAGCCCGGAAGCTCGGGATTTCTAGCCCGGCGCATCAATCGCTCCCGGTGCTACCCGGGCAAACACCGGCGACCCCGCGTGGTGTTCCACGAACAAATACACAGTGCGTCTCCGGCGTTGTTTTGCTACAATGGGTTTCTGTTTGAGCACCCGACGCTTTTCAACAGGGGTTTTTCCGGCGAACATCCGGCTTGTATCGGCGCGGTGGTTGCTCGGCCTGTTGCTGGTGTTTGCGCACGGCTGCACGACGGTTCAAACTGACCGCGCGGGTGCGGATGAGAGTTTGCGCTCGCGAATGGTTGCGGGTTCTCGCCGGGAAATCTTCAACCTCGTGAAGCAGGTCGTCTATCGCGAGTTTGGCCGCGGCCGGATCCGCACTGATCCCGATATGGGCGAGATCACGGCCAGGGTTCCCAACATCATCACGGGTGACGCGGTGCTGATGGCGACTGTGATCGAACGGCCCGGTGACCTGGTGGAGGTGAGTGTGTCCGCGCACGGATTTGGCCCCGCCCAACAACGCGCGGCCGTTGCACGGTTCCTCGCCGATTTCGACGAGAACTACGCCATGTGGCTCAAGTACCGGACATCTGACCGCGGCCCGATTGAGTGAGGGGACGGCACCGGGCGCCGTTCAGACCGCGCGCGAGTAGACCACCAGGAACACCAGCGCCAGCCCACAGAGCAACACCACGGCGTTCATCTGGACGCTGAGACGGTGCAGCGCTTTCCATTCACTCTCCAAATCTTCGTCCGGCGGCTTGCCCGAACTCTCGAGCGCGGCGCGCTGGTCCCGCAAATGATTCATATGGGGCATCACACCCTGGCGCAGCCACAGATCCGTCCCGCCCATCGCCGCCAGCAATAACAGCGACAAAATCGCCGGCCATTTGCCGAATGACCGGTCCGCCAGCAGGAGCCCGACGCACACGATCCCGACGGCCGCGCAAACGATGCCGATCAAATAGTACTTGGAGAAAACCCGCCGAATCACCGCCGCGGCATCTTCGGGCTTGAGCGTCTTGAACACGGTCGGCGCGACGGCGAAACTGAAAAATACGATGCTCCCGATCCACACCGCCAGCGTCACCAGGTACAGCCATTTCAGCCATTGCGTCATCGCCACTCCAGCTTAGCAGTCCCGCATGAACACGCCAAGGTGAAAAGGCGAACGCCATAGGAAATGCCACCGGGCGCCGGTTAAAGCCGCAACACTCGATTGATCTCCGCTGGGATCTCGTCGCGCCGATGCGTGACGTAGATGACGGTCGTATGTCCCAGCAACGCCTCGACGGTTCGGATGAACCGCGTGCGGTGCGCCGCATCCAATCCCTGACACGGCTCGTCGAGCACGAGGAGGTCTGGCCCCTTGACGAGTGCCCGCGCCAGCAATGTCATCCGCTGCAATCCCGCCGACAAGGATCCGAATGATTTCTGGGCACAACCGGCCAGCCCGAAGCTCTTAAGCCACCGACTCGCCACCGTGCGTTGCCGGCTCGTCGGTTGACGGTAGCAGCCGGTCGCATCATCGAAACCGGAGAGTACCGCTTCGAGGCACGTCTGCGCTTCCGGAAAATGCAGGTGCAGTTCGGGCGACACCCAGCCAATCCGCCGTTTCAATGCCCACACGCTATCCCCATCGCCGCGCTGCCGCCCGAAAACGCGCACGTCGTTCGCGTAGGCCTGCGGGTTGTCGCCGATGATCAGGCTCAGTAACGTGCTCTTGCCCGACCCGTTCGGCCCGAGCACCGCCCAGTTCTCGCCACGACGGACGACCCAATCGATGTTCTCCAGGATCGTTCGCTTCCCATACCGCACCGTCACGCGGCTCAGGCGAATCAACTCGGGCTCCGCGGCCGTTCTGGTTCGTGTTGCCCTCGCGCGAGGCAACGCCCGTGGACGGGACGGTTGCGTCATCGACAACGATTCGCGTCCGCGCCGCGGGGTGAACCGTCCCTGTTCGACGACGCGGCACCGGTCGACGCGCAACAAATGCGTAATGCCGCAGGGCAATTCGTCGGGATGCGTCGCGATCAACAGCAGATGCACTGTCCCACGCTTGATCAACTTCTCCAAAATCTCCTTCAGGTGCCGACGGAACCGCACATCGAGCCCGGCAAATGGATCATCGAGAATCAACAATTGCGGCTGCCGCAACAGCGCCCGCGCCAGCAATACCTTGCGCATCTCGCCATTCGACAGCGACGGAAGCGGCTGCGGCAACAGCGGCGCGATGCCGAGGAGCCGGACGATCCGCTGCTGGCGCCGCGCAAACGCCCGCGCTGTGGCCCGTGAGCGCGCGACGATTTCGAAGGGGTTGATCTCCTCGACGCTGTCCTGTGACAGGAACTGATGCACGGGGAGTGCGGCTTCTTCTTCCATACTGAACCACCGCGCCGCCGCGGGCGCGTCACCGGCGACGGATTTCTGCTGTTCGAACGACACGTGCGCCACGGCACCGTCGGGCACGCGAAATTCGCCGCCCACGACCGGTACCGCGCCGGCCAGGGCGCTGGCAAACAGCGTTTTGCCCGATCCGTTGGGGCCGACCAGCGCCCACTGCTCGCCCCGGCGAAATGCCCAGTGGGTGTTACGAAACAACAACCCTTCGCCAACCCGCAGGCTGGCGCCGTCCAGTTCAACAAGTGGTGGTGAAATCGTTCTGGCCATCGCGGTGCATCATGCCACACTGTCCGTGTTCGCGCAAAAGTCGGTGGGCCGCATTTTGCACCCGCGCTTGCACCGTCGGCCCGGACTGATTAGTCTCGCCACATGGCGACGAGTGGGAAACTCCACTATGGCATCCTGGGAACGGGCCTGATGTTTGGCAAGTTCGCCGAGGCCTTTCGGTTGATCGACGACGCGTCGCTGGCGGCCGTCGCCAGCCGCGACGCCGACCGTGCCCGGGCCGCCGGCGTCAAGCATGGCGTGCCGCGCGCGCATGCGGGCTACGAGTCGCTCGTCCGCGACCCCGAAATCGACGTCATCATCAACGCGCTGCACAACGGGCTGCATTGCGAATGGACCGTGCGCGCCCTCGAAGCGGGGAAACACGTCTTGTGCGAGAAACCGCTCGCGTGTTCCAGCGCCGAGGTCGAAAAGATGTTCGCCGCGGCCCACGCCCACGATCGGTTGCTGATGGAAGGGTTCATGTACCGGTTCCATCCGCAAATGGCCGAGGCCAAACGGATCATCGCGAGCGGCGACATCGGACGCGTCCTGCATATCCGTTGTCACCGCACGTCTCGCGGACGCGACCGCGACAATCCGCGGTACTGGCGCGAGGCCGGCGGGGGCGCGCTGATGGACATCGGTTGCTATTGCGTGAACCTCGCGCGATTCGTGGAGAGCGCCGAGCCGATGCGCGTGGCCGCTCACGCCCATTTCGACAAGAAGAGCGGCGTGGACCTGACGCTGAGCGGCTGTCTCCAATTTGACGACGGTGTGACCGCCAACGTTCTCTGCAGCATCGAGGGCGAACCGTCGTACCCCGCGGAAATCGTCGGCGCCGACGCCAAGCTGCTGATTCCGCATCCCTGGTTGCCGCCGGCGTATCCGGCCGAGCTGTACCTGACGCGCGAAGGCAAGACGGACGTAGTCCGCATCGAGCCCGACGACATGCCGCACCACACGCTCGCCCCGTTCGCGCTCGAGGTGAAGTATTTCTCGCGTTGCGTGCGGGAGAATCGCGCCCCGCAATTTCCGCCGAGTATCGACGCCGAGGCCGATTCCCGTGCCAACATGCGCGTCATCGAAGCGCTGCTGGAATCGGCCCGCGAACAACGCCTGGTCGACGTGTAACGGCGAGCCGAAGCCCCCGATCGGCTACAGGCACGGCCTCTGGGCCACAATCAAGTCGCGGACGGCCTTCGGGTTGGGAATCCCCCCGATCTCTTCGTCGGGATCGACCGTGGCGGCCGTGGAGATGGTCAAATCGCCGATCCCGACCAAACGGGCCAACAACCCCTGATCGATCTCGATGGATCGGAGGTCGCGGACGAGCAGCTCCCGGTAGCTTTTGGAGATGAGTCCACGCTCCAACGTGATGCGTCCGGGATAGATCCGCAACACGACCGACCTCCGCCGACTCCAAGCGACAATCGGCGGGATGATCAGCCAGAAGAAAAACAGATACCAAAAAAACCGCCACCACGACGGCCGCACCTCGGCGAGCAATTTGTCAGGCGTGGCCGGTGCCTGGGGCTGCTGCGAAGCGACCGGGTAGCCGCAAGACGGACAGGCCGCCGCTGCCGTTGAGACCTGCCTTCCGCATTCCGGACAATCGATGAGTGCCATGGCGTCTTCGCCGCATCCTAGGCCGGCCAGCGAAAATCTGTCAAGGCGTCGGCCCCACCCAGACGCTCTCTTCTACAACCGTGGTTTCTGATGTCCTTCCGCAGCGGCATCGTGTTTGACGGGGTGCAGGCCGAGTGTGCCACCGAGGAATTTCAGGAAGTCATACGACTCGACCCACGCCAGATGCCGCCGCGCCCGCACCAGCCGCTCGCCGATTCCCAGTCGGTGGGCTTCATCGGCATAACTCGATTTCTTCAGAAATTGTTCCAGGCTGCGGACGTGCCGTTGCCACAACCGGGATTCGGCCGCCTGCTTCGCCGAAAGCCGTTCCGCGTACCAATCGCTCGCCAGCAGGTATTCCCGCGTAAACATATGGCGGATGTCCGGATGATTCAGGTCTTTGCCTTCGTGCTGATCGTGGAGCATGATGTTCAGCAGCGCTCGCAGCGGCGGACAGGCGTCCGGCACGCTGTTGTCGTTGAAATAAACCTGCGCCACTCGCCGCTGGGTTCCCACAATGTTGTCCATGCCGTCGGCGAAAACATCGTAGTCCTGCGTTTCCGGACGCAGCATCTTTTCCGTAAACACGGCGTGCGGATGACTGAACACGCGCCCGAAGAACGCGTGCACAAACTTCATGGTGATCCGATACCCGAGGCGGCTGGCCAGCACTTTCTTGTCGTCGTGGTCGAAATCCCGGCAGCGCTCGAGAAACCCGTTGTCGATCAGAAACCGCGGGTCACGCTCCTCGACGCTCATGCGGCACCAGACCTCGGGCACCAGCAAACTGATGTCGTGATCGACCCGGACATACGGGCCAACATAGCCGGCCGCCGTGATAAACGCGTGATAGCCCGTCAACAGGAACGAGACCAGGGCGTTGTTGAGATCGATGATCGGCGGCAGCGCGTTGAACGGCCCCTTCGTCAGCGCCCCCTCGGAACCGGCGCCGGTCGTCGATGGAGATTTGCCCGTCATGCTGCAGATGAACTCCATGAACAACTCCGGCAACTCCATGTAGTGAATCGGGTTGTAGACCGCCAGGGAACGAATGTGTGCCGCCGGCTCAGGCGGATTGTTGCGGCGACCGGGCAGGACGGCATTAACGGGGGTGTGGACCGGTTGTCCCAGCGCGATGCGCCGATACAGCCGGGTGGCCGTCTCCGCCAGGTAGACGTCGCGCGGATTCACCAGATCGGGACGGGTCTGGAGATAGCGCGGATTCTTCGATGGTTTACCGTCCACGAGGCGCGGGTGCGCCGACGACACCAGGTAACTCGGACGTTCGTCGTCGACGAATCGCCGAATCAATCGTTGCATCGGCGCGGTGAACTTGTCGAACCCGATCGAGTCATCGATGAGTTCCCGGGCCTGGGCGATGGTCAGCGGCTCGTAATTGGAAAAGAAATTGCCGGGCTTGGCGAAATCCTGCTCGGTCTGTTTGTCGTATCCACGATGAACCGCATCGTCGGGGCGCTGGAACAGCCGGCACTCGCAATTGGCCGTGAATTTCAGGGACGGATTCCGATATTGCGGATTGAGGCCGGCGATCCGGTCGGCGGGCACGATGATCGACGCCGTGATATCGTCTTCCATCGAGAGCTTGGCGGCCGGATGAAAGTCCTTGCGCAACCCGAACGTGCGCCAGGAGCCATCCGGTTCATACCCCACCCGTGCGTAGTTGGCGACCAACTTCCGGTTCTGGAATTTCAGTTCGTTGCCCGGCGTGCCATTGATGATATCCACGCTGAACAGCTCGGGCCAGCTATCGCCCATCTCGGGCTTGTAATAGCGCTTCACGACGAACACGAGTTCCTTGACGTATTGCGGGATCGACCCCAACCAATTGTTGTACTCGTCGGTGTACTCCGGCGATGGCGTGAGCAGTTTGATCACGGATCCGAGCGATCGGGCCGGGCTGAGGATCGGACGGCTGTCGCGTTTCGGCTGCGACTTGTCCCGAAACCGGTCCGAGTAATCGCGTTTGACCAGTTTATTGACAAGCTCGAACTCGCGGCGAAAGTCGGCCACGAATACCGGCCCCTGGATGATGGCGTCGGAGATCGATTTGGAAATCTCGGATTTACCGCCCCCCGAAACGGTGCACGGCTTGTGACAAAAGATTGGCTCAGCCACCGTCCCGATCAGCCGCCAGGAACGCCCGGCCGGCGGCTTTTCCAGGTGAACCTTGTATCCCGCGGGCCGGACATAGGTCTTGCCATAGAGCAATTTGATCTGCTGGGTCTGGCCCTGGTGCGGCCAGCTCACCGTTTGCTTGTGGAGATCGAAATGCACATCCTCGGACACATAGATAATGTCGGGAAACCGCCTGTCAACCGCGTATCCCTCCGGCTGCACGTCCATGAGATCACCAAACAGGGAAACCATTTGCGAAAAACTGTGGTCGAGCCGCGGGACGTGGAGGTGGCCGCTGAATTCCTCACCCAAATCGTAGCTGGGATAGACGAGGCAACCGCCCGCGTGTTCCTCCTCGCACATGCCGTAGAGGTTGGCCGAGTAACTGATCTGCGTTTTCACCTCTTTCTTGCAATAGCCGAAATAGTTGTCGGCAATGATCGTGACGATGACCCCCCGCGCGTCGCGGCACGTCACCTTGAAGGCCGCCCCGTCGTTGTACAATTCGTCCGCCGCGCGCCAGCACATTGCGTCGCGCCGCTGCCGTTCCGTCGCCGCATCCCATGCGGGCAGTCCGAGTTCCTTCTTCGTCACCTTGACCAGGTGCGGCGCGAGAATGACGCAGCCCGTGTGCCCCGTCCAATGTTCCGCGTCCAACGCAGAGTCATTCTCCGGTAGGAACGGGTCGCCCGCGTTTCCGAAGATGCTTTCCACAAAGTCCAGGTTGCTCACCAGATTGCCCGGCGCAAAGAAGCGGACCTCCATCGACTTCTCGGGCGAATATCCCTCCACGCGCGGGGAGACGATCGGCCGCAGCAGCAGCGTGACGAAACACTCCGCCCGGTCTTGTTGGGAGGACGTGAACGGAAGCTGCAATATCTCCCGTGGTGGCGTCAACGCCAACCGCAGCAGGTTGGCGAAGACGGCAACCGGCACGGCGCGTTTGTCGTCGGGGATCGGCAGGCCGCCTTCCGTCACATGAAAAATGCCTTGCGTCGTGCGGCGATCGCTCCGGGGATTGTGCAACACACCCTGTTTGACCCGATACGAATGGACGAAATCTGACACGAACTCGTCGCGGTCGGGCGGCAACGAAAGCGCACGGGCCAGACCGTAGCGGTCGAGAACAAACGACCGCGTCGGCAGGCGGATCGATGCCCCCGTCTCCCGAAGATAATCATCCAGAAAATCCTGGATGCGCTGGTCGGCGGGGCACAGATAATCCGCCAGGAGTCGGTCGGTCTCGCGCTGATGGAGTAACAGGGTGTCCGTCAGTTCCTCCAATTCGGGATCCGAACCGGAAGCCACCGTGGGACATCCCATCAGTGCCAACTTCAGGTTGATGTACAGCATCGTCTTCTTGTCCCAGACGTCGGCCGATTCCCGGCCCAAACCCGCGGATTTTTCCAGGTTCATTCTTCGCCTCCCAACGCGATCACGTCCACCGCCACGTTAACGGCATGATCGCCGCCGCCCAAGATTACACCGCGGATGGGGCTTACGTCACTAAAATCGCGACCCCACGCCACCGTGATATGGCGGTTGGCTGGCGCCTGATTGTTCGTCGGATCCACATCGATCCAGCCCGTGCCCGGGTTGTACACGGATACCCACGCGTGCGACGCGTCGGCCCCCGCGAGACGGGGCCGGCCCGGCGGCGGTCGGGTTTCCAGGTATCCGCTGACGTAGCGCGCCGGCAACCCCAGCGACCGCAGGCAGGCGATCTGCAGTTGCGCGAAGTCCTGACATACGCCCCGCCGCGACTCGAACACCTCGTTCAAGGGTGTCGCAACCGTTGTCGCCTTGGCGTCGAAGATGAAATCTCCGTGGATCCGCCGCGTCAAATCCGTCACCCCCTGCAGGAAAGCGCGCCCCGGGGGAAACGATTCGGCGGCGTACTCCGCGAGGGTGCGGGAAGTCCTGATCAACGGCGAATCGAAAACAAACTCGTACGCGGCCAGCGTCTCGGTTGACGGATCACCTTCGAATCCATCGCGCACCTGTTCCCAAGGCGGGGTCTGTTCGGGCGGTGGCGCGGTGGGCGGTGTGACATCGATCTCGCAACGCGCCTGGACTTTCAGTTGTTCGTGCGGCGTGTGGATCGCGAAGAAGGTGACGATATTCCCGAAATAGTCCTCGCGCTCGCTCCGCGCGGCGGGAGATGGCTCGATCGCCTGCTCGCAGTTCACGCACCGCTGACCGGCGGATTGACGGGGCTTCAGTCGGGCCAGGTGATGAGATACAGACACTTCGTCGCTGTAGCGATAGGTGGTCGTGTGAGAGATCGTGTAGCGCACGCGCGATCTCCTCAACTCGCCTGCGGACCCGCATGGCTGAAATAGTAATGGGCGATGGTGTCCGACAGCCCTTGCAGTTCGGTCACAAACCCGTACAGCAGATCGTCCAGGGGCGCCGCGGAGCCCTGCCGTTGTGCTTCGCAAAGCCCTTTGATGTCGGCCTCACGCAACGTTGCTTGCAGACGGGTAATCGCGGCCTGTTCACGGGTCGGCACCGGGGCGCGCGGCGGTCGCGGCAGGTGATCGATATGGCCGGCAAGCGCGGTCACCTGAAAGGCCAGCGAACGCGGGTTGCCGTCGTCGGCGAGCAACAAATCGAGCACGGGAGCGAGCCGGGCTTGGGCGTAGTAGCGACGGCGGTACGTCATCGAGCTGTCAGCGATCTCAAGCAGCGGCTCCAGGATGGCGTCACTGGCGTTCGTTGCAGACAACGCGGCGCGCACCAGGGTCACCAGGTTGACCGACCGCTCCAGTCGTCGCCCGATGTCCAGAAACCGCCAGCCGTTTCCGCGCGTCATGTTTTCCATCTCCATGCCGCTGAACGCCGCCAGATCCATGATGGTCCGGTTCAACAGCGCCAGCGCGGCATCCAATTGCACCCGAGCTTTCGGCGTCCGCACGTCGTGGTGAAGTTGGTTCAAGATGCGCCACGTGTCAATGGACAGCCGGTCGCGCGCGACGGTGGCGAACTGGCGGAGCTGGTTCAACGTCTGGCGCAGGCTGCTCTGACGGCGTTGCTTGAAGATCATCGCCAGAATCTCCTGCTCGAGATCGGCCAGCGGCACGCGCTCCCCAAAGCGGCGCGGTAACAAATCCATGGCCGTCATCGTCTGCAGGAGCGCGGACAGCTCGGGCGCGTCGGTCGAGCCCGATTCATCCGTCAGCCGCGAGGCCGCGCTACGCAGCAGGCGGACGAGCCCTTCTGACCGCTCCGCGTATCGGCCCAACCAGAACAGGTTGTCCGCCACGCGGCTCGGCAGATCCGTGGGCGCCCGCTCCAACACGACTGGTCCCTCGGCAGACGGCAACAACGTGACCGGGCTGACCGGCCCATTGGACAACACCCACGTGTCCTTGCTGCCGCCACCGCTCTGCATGGAGACGACTGTCGACTGCGGGGCGTTGGCCACGCGCGTCAACGCCCCCGGCATCACCATGTAGGAATCACGCGCGGCCGTGGCGTAGGCGCGGACGACCAGCGACCGCGGCTCGAGCCGATGATCCAGCCAGACGGGCGCGGTGGACAATGCGATCTTCTCCTGCGCGACGAAATCATAGGGACGGGCGCGGATCTCGTCGGCCAGCGCCGCCTTTTCCGATTCGCTCAACGTTTCGCCAAAGATCGGTTCGCGCACGTCGCGGGGGAACGCGCGCTTCACGACGAGTTCACCAAGATGATCGAGCACGTACTGTAATTCTTTCGACTGTCCGCACCACCACGTCGCCACCGAGGGCAGCCGCAGCTCCTCGCCAAGCAGGTGTCGGCACAATCCCGGCAGAAACGCGAGAATCGCCGGCGTCTCGATCACGCCCGTGCCCAGCGCATTGGCAATCGTCACGTTGCCGGCGCGAGCCGCCTCGACCAGCCCCGCCACGCCGAGGAACGAGTCCGCGCGCAGCTCCAGCGGATCGCAGAAACTGTCGTCGAGCCGGCGCAGGATCACGTCCACCGGCTGGAGACCTTCGAGGGTCTTGATGAACACGCGCCGGTCCCGCACGGTGAGATCGCCGCCCTCGACGAGCGGGAATCCCAGGTAGCGCGCGAGGTAGGCATGCTCGAAATACGTCTCGTTGTATGGGCCCGGCGTCAGCAACACGATCTGCGGATGATTGCGGCCCGCCGGCGCGAGCGCGGCCAACGTCTCGCGTTGAGCGCGGAAGAACGAGGCGAGCCGGTGCACCTGACAATCGCGAAAAGCTTCCGGCAGGCTGCGCCGAAGCACGATGCGGTTTTCCAGCGCATAGCCGGTGCCCGACGGCGATTGAGTCCGGTCCGCCAGTACCCACCATTGTCCGCTCGCCGACCGCGCCATATCGACCCCGTGCAGGTGAAGATGGATGTCGCCGGGCACGCGCATGCCGTGGCAGGGACGGAGAAACCCCGGGTTGGCATACAAAAGCGAGGGCGGCAGCAGACCTTCGCGGATCAGCCGTTGCGGACCATAGATGTCGGCCAGCACGAGATTCAGCAGGCGCGCGCGCTGGATCAATGCCGCCTCAATTTGCGCCCATTCGGCCGGCGGAAGCAGCAACGGGATCATGTCCAGTTCCCAGGGCCGGTCCATGCCCTGCGGGTCCCGGTACACGTTGTAGGTCACGCCATTGTCGCGGATGCTGCGCCGGGCGATCTCCCAACGCGCCGCCAATTCTTCCCGCCCGAGCGATTCGAGGGAGTTGACGAATGTTTCACAATGCGACCGCAACGCGCCCGGCGCCGCCGCCATTTCATCGTACACTCCATCCGCAAGCTGGTATTGCTCGAACAGCCGCCATCGCGTGGGGGCATGGCTGGTTTCGGGGGAGTGTTTCACGGGGGTAAACTACGGTATCGCTTGCGGGGACGCAATCACGGGCGCCGCAAGTCCAGGGTGAACGGGAACTCGTTGTTTCGCTCCTCGGGCGGCACATCCATCGGCCCCGGAGTGTGGCCGAAATTGAAGAACCGCGCCCGCCGCCGGCTCTCGGCTTCGTAAGCGTTGACGGGGAAGGTTTCGTAGTTTCGACCGCCGGGATGCGCCGCGTGATAGGTGCATCCGCCGATGGACCGACCGTTCCAACTGTCCACGACGTCGATGACCAACGGCGTATGCACGGGAATCGTCGGATGTAAACAGCTCGGCGGCTGCCACGCCCGGTATCGTACGCCGGCAACGAATTCACCCACCGTACCCGTGGGATGCAGCGGGACGCGCCGCCCGTTGCACGCGACGAAATGGCGCGTGTCGGTCATGCCGTCGACCTTGACCTGCAACCGTTCGACCGACGAATCCACAAAGCGGACTGCGCCTCCTGCGCCTGCTTCTTCTCCCATAACGTTCCAAGGCTCGAGCGCGTGGCGCAACTCGACCACGATTCCACGCTGGGCAATGGTCCCGTGCCGTGGGAAGCGGAACTCGTGATGGGGCGCGAACCACTCCGGTTGCATTGGATAGCCCGCCGCAGTCAGATCGACCAACACATCGTCGAAATCCTGGGCCACGAAATGCGGCAACATGAATCGGTCGTGTAATTCCGTTCCCCAGCGCACGAGTTTCTTGTCGTACGGTTGTTTCCAGAACGCGGCGACCAGCGCGCGCAACAACAATTGCTGCGTCAGGCTCATCCGCGCGTGGGGCGGCATCTCGAACGCACGCAATTCGAGCAATCCCTGACGCCCGCTGCTGCTCTCGGGTGGGTACAGCTTGTCGACGCAGAACTCGGCGCGGTGCGTGTTGCCGGAAACGTCGATGAGCAGATTGCGAAACACACGATCCACGACCCACGGCAGACATTCGCCGCGATCCGGGATTTGTCGGAACGCAATCTCCAGTTCGTACAGCGAATCGTTGCGCGCTTCGTCGACGCGCGGGTGTTGACTGGTCGGGCCGATGAACAGCCCCGAAAACAGGAATGACAACGACGGATGGTTGTGCCAATAGCCAACCAGGCTGCACAACAGATCCGGTCGACGCAGCAACGGGCTGTCGGACGGCGTCCGACCGCCGATGACGATGTGGTTGCCACCGCCGGTGCCGACGTGGCGACCGTCGAGCATGAATTTTTCCGTGCCCAACCGTGTTTGGCGGGCTTCGTCGTACAACACGGTGGTGTGGTTGACCAATTCATTCCAGTTGTGTGCCGGATGAAGATTGACCTCGATGACGCCGGGGTCGGGGGTGACATTGATATGGTTCAGCCGGGCGTCGTGGGGCGGCTTCTCGCCTTCGATGATCACCGGCAGCTTCAATTCCGCCGCGGTGTCTTCGATCCCCGCGACGAGATCGAGATAGTCCTCCGTGAATCGCACCGGCGGCAGGAACACGTGGAGCCGGCCCTGCCGTGGCTCGACGCAGAGCGCGGTGCGAATGACCCCGGGGGCCGATTCACCGCGGCGGGGGCGTTCGGTCGACCCCGGCTCGTCATCCAGGCGTTGTTCGGCAAAGCCCGGGCGCTCCGGCATTCGCGCCGTACTCGGCAAACGCTGTTGTTGTCGCCCGCGCCTGGGTGGTTCGGTCAACGGCGGTTGCGGCGCTTGAGGATCCACTTCGTAAAGATACGGGTACTGCCCCGGCGCGACCCACCCCAGCGAGTCGACCGGTAGACGGTAGCCGATGGGCGAATCGCCGGGTAGCAGGAACATGTGCTCGGTCCGAAAGAACCACGGGCCACTGGCCCAGTATGCGCCGGGGTTGGACTTGAATCGCCGTTGCAGCGGCAGCACAAACCCGACGATCTTGCTCAATCCCTGCTCGAAAACACGGGCCAGACGCACCCGTTCTTCTTCATCCTTCAATTGCGACGCCAGCGGATCGACATTGGTCGGCAATCGCCGTTCCTTCCACAGGTAGTACCAGACATCTTCGTAAGCCGGGATGACGAATCGAGAATCGACCCCCAACACCTGCGTCAACAACGTGATGAACCGCTGTGCTTCCGCGTTGCCATGACCATAATCCGTCGTTTCATCACAAATCAGGGAGTCGTCCTTCCAGATCGGTACGCCGTCGCGCCGCCAGTAGCAGCCGAGCGCCCAGCGCGGCAGCGATTCGCCGGGGTACCATTTCCCCTGGCCGTAGTGCAGCAGGCCGCCGGGGGCGAATTGTTTTCGCAATCGCTTGATCAACGAGCCGGCCAACTTCCGTTTATTAACGCCCAGCGCCGCGGTGTTCCATTCCGCGCCGTCCATGTCATCAATCGAAACGAACGTCGGCTCACCGCCCATCGTCAGGCGCACATCGCCACTCTCCAGTTCCGTGTCAATCTGATGGCCGAGCGACTCGATCTCGCGCCATTGCTCTTCCGTGTAGGGCTTGGTCACGCGCGGGGATTCGAAAATGCGCGTCACGCTCATCGTGTGGGTAAACGTGACCTCGCACTTATCCACGGCCCCGGTCACGGGTGCCGCAGCCACCGGATCGGGTGCGCACGCCAGCGGGATATGGCCTTCCCCGGCCAACAGCCCCGAGGTCGGGTCAAGCCCGACCCAGCCGGCACCCGGTAAATAGACCTCGGCCCACGCATGCAGATCGGTGAAATCCATGGATGTTCCCGATGGACCATCCAGCGATTTCACATCCGGAGTGAGCTGAATGAGGTACCCGGAAACAAACCGCGCCGCCAGCCCGAGATGTCGCATCACCTGGACGAGCAACCAGCCCGTGTCACGGCACGAACCGCTCCGCAACTCGAGCGTTTCCTCGGGCGACTGCACGCCGGGCTGCAGGCGGATGATGTACTTGATCGCCTGTTGGAGACGGCGATTGAGGTCGACCAGAAAATCAATCGTGCGGACGGGTTTGCGATCAAGGCCGGCGAGAAGTTCGCGCAGAAGCGGCCCGGCCGGCATCGCTTCCAAGAACGGGGCGAGGTCTTTGCGCAAAACCGGCTCGTACGCGAACGGAAATGTTTCCGCCGAAGGCTCGATGAAGAAATCGAATGGGTTGATCACCGACATCTCGGCGACGAGATCGACCTCCACCAGAAGTTCGCTCGTGGTTTCCGGAAAGACGAGCCGCGCGAGGTAATTCCCCTGCGGATCCTGCTGCCAGTTGATGAAATGCCTGTCCGGGGTGACCCGCAGCGAGTAACTCAAGATGGGCGTGCGGCAATGCGGTGCTGGCCGCAAGCGGACGACGTGCGGCGACAGCGACACCAACCGATCGTAGCGGTAGTGCGTGCGGTGATTTAGCGCGACGTGTAATGCCATAACCAGTCATTTTCCGGCCAGCGCCGTGTCATGCTCGTATGGCCGTCCGTTTCCTGGTGGACGGCGGCGCCATCTTTGCTGCAAAAAAGGTCTCGGCAACACTCGTGCCGACCTGATTCATGTTCGTCTGCAATCCGTCCAGGTATTCGTGGAGACCGGCGTTGACGATGTCGTCGACCTGTCCATAGGCGAGGTCCGCGCAGAGTTGCGCCAGCAATTGCTCCGCCGGGTTTCGAAACAAGCCCGTCGGCGTGCCCGTGATGGCGTGGATCGATTCGCGGCTGGCGATCAGGCAGTGATGGATGGCGCGGGGAAATTCGGTGTCCAACAGCAGGAACTCCACAATGCGGCGCGGGTCGATGCGGCCGTGGGTTTTGCGGTACATTTCGAACGCGCTAGTGGAGCGCAACACCGCCGCCCATTGCAAATCATCGAAGGTCGTCCCCACGTGAGCCACGGTCGGCAACAAAATGTAATACTTCACGTCGAGGATTCGCGAGGTCTTGTCGGCGCGCTCGAGCATCCGCCCGAGCCGGCCAAAATGCCAGCCTTCTCCGTGGGTCATCGTGGCTTCGGTGACGCCGACGAACAAATGGCTGGACATCCTGACGTTGCTGAAGAATTCGTGAGGATCGGCCAGCACGTCGGGGTCGGTTCCGGCCGAGTTGACCATGAGGTAAAACTTGTTGAGCTGCTCCCACATTTCCGAGGAGATGACTTCGCGCACGGAGCGCGCGTTCTCCCGCGCCGCCCGCAGGCAGGAGAGAATCGAGTTGGGGTTGTCCGGGTCGAGGGTGAGAAACTGAATGACGTTCGCCTGCGTGGCCTCGCCGAAGCGCCGGGCAAACTCTTCGTGGTCCCCCGTGGTGTCAACCAGCGGTCGCCATTGCTGATCCGAGCCCGTGGGCAGGTCGAGCATGAGGTGAAGGTTGACATCAATGAAGCGCGCGACATTCTCGGCCCGCTCGATGTAGCGGCTCATCCAATAAATCGAGTCGGCGACGCGGCTGAGCATTAGTTCCCCAAGGCTCCCGTGGCAAGGGCAGGCTCTTCCACCGCGATTCTCTCGCGCACCGCGCGCGGATCGTCCGTAAGCACCCAGGTATCCTTGCTCCCGCCGCCTTGCGAGGAATTCACCACCAGCGAGCCCTTCTTCAACGCCACGCGGGTCAGGCCGCCGGGCAGCACAAAAATATCCCGACCATAAAGAATGTAGGGTCGCAAATCCACGTGCCGGCCCTCGAAGTGGCCGTCGATGATCGTCGGCACCTGCGAGAGGGACAGCGTCGGCTGGGCAATATAGTTGCGGGGGTTCGCCTGGATGTGCTTGGCGAACTCGGCGCGCAGCTCCGGAGTGCTGTGCGGACCGACGAGCATACCGTAGCCGCCGGATTCATTGGCCGCCTTCACTACCAATTCATCCAAGTGTTCCAGCACGTACGTCAACTCTTTCGGGTCGGCGCAGACATAGGTGGGCACATTCGGAATGATGATCTCCTGCTTGAGGTAATACTCCACGATTTTCGGGACGTAGGCATAGACGACCTTGTCGTCGGCCACGCCGGTGCCGGGCGCGTTGGCCAGCCCGACGTTTCCGGCGCGGTAAACGTCCATCAGTCCGGCGACGCCCAGCACTGAATCCGGTCGAAACGCTTTCGGGTCGATAAAATCGTCATCAATGCGGCGATAAATGACATCCACCCGCTCAAAGCCCTTGGTCGTGCGCATCCACACAAAGCCGTCCGACACCACCAGGTCCCGGCCTTCGACCAGTTCCACGCCCATTTGTTGGGCGAGGAACGAGTGCTCGAAATAGGCAGAGTTATAAATACCGGGGGTCAGCACCACGACGCGGGGCGTCTCCACGCCCGCCGGAGCCAGCGATTCCAGCATGTCGCGCAACCGACTGGGATACTCCGCCACGGGGCGAATCCGAGATGCTTCAAATACCCGCGGGAACGTGCGCTTCATCACCACGCGGTTTTCCAGCACGTAGGAGACGCCTGACGGACAACGCAGATTGTCCTCGAGCACGTAAATCTGGCCGTCCCGATGACGCACGAGATCCGTGCCGCAGATGTGGCACCAAATGCCCAGCGGCGGGTTCAGCCCGACGCACTGTTCGCGAAAGCTCCTGGCCGAGCGCATGATCTCGACGGGCACGACCTTGTCCTTGATGATTTTCTGGTCGTGATAAATATCGTCGATGAACAAGTTGAGCGCGGTGATGCGTTGTTTCAGGCCGCGCTCGAGCCAACTCCACTCGGCCGACGAAACAATGCGCGGAACGAGGTCAAACGGGAATATCTTCTCGGTGCCGGCGCTGTCGCCGTACACGTTGAATGTGATCCCCATCTGCAGCAGCGCGCGCTCGGCGGACTGCTGACGCCGCAGCAATTCGCCTTCGGGCAAAGACTGGATGATGTCAATGAGCGGTTTGGCTACCGCTCGGGGCGCGTCGTTCTCGCCAAACATCTCATCAAAAAGCGATCCCGGCCGATAAGACAAGAATTTCATAACATTGCGCGATCCGTTGGTTCAACCACCCCCGCCCACACGATGCTTCAACCACGGTTTAGCAGAGGCAATGCCACTCGACCGGCGCACGGTTCATCCGCCGTGCCAGACAAATCCTGGTTATTGCTTGCATCGCCACCAGTGTCTTCTCGTAATCCGCATGTAATCAGACGCTTGCGTGTGCTCCTCAGAAGCAGTGTGGCGTGGGAATGACGCGGAAGCAGTCGCCCCGAACACGGTTTCGGACCTGGCCGGAGAAACCGTCCAAGGATGTCTTTCTGGACAGGATGGGCAAAACCAGCCAACGAACAATGAGCACGCCGGCAAGCGGACGCATTGCGCAAATTCTGCGCGCGTCAACCCCGTTCGAGCAGAGTTTGCGCATGCCACGATTCGTTTTCCTCTGATTTTATTGGCTTTTCTCGTAATGGCACATTGTCTGCAATAGCACATGCGATGGCTTGCGGGCTGGGTGGCGGAGACCGCCCCGCAGCAATTCGAAGTGAACCAAACAACACGGTTGTAGAAGGAGATTCGTCGAATGAAGCACGGAAAAATCTTGGGAATCTGCGGGGTCATTGCCGCGACTTGTCTGTGCGTCGGCACCGTCTTCGCGCAGGACAACGGCAGCTCGAACGCCCCCGGTGGCGGCGGCCAGGGGAGACGCGGCGGTGGTGGCGGTGGCAATTTCGATCCGGCGCAATTCCAGCAGCGCATGATGGATCGCATCCGCGATGACCTGTCGTTCACCAACGACACCGACTGGGCCGCGGTCCAGCCATTGGTGCAGAAGGTGATGGATGCGCGGCGCGACGTAGGATTCGGGGGCATGGGCATGATGCGACGTGGCGGCGGTGGTGGCGGTGGCGGAGGAAATGGTGGCCGCCGGAACTTCTTCGGTGCGCCCAGCCCGGAAGCGGAAGCGTTGCAGAAAGCCGTCGATGACAACGCCCCAGCGGCCCAGATCAAGAGCCTCTTGGAAAAATATCGGGCGGCCCGCAAGGACAAAGAGGCCAAACTCGCCCAGGTGCAGGATGACCTTCGCAAGGTCCTGACCACCAAACAGGAAGCGCAGGCTGCCCTGCTGGGGTTGTTGAATTAGCATGATCGATTCGGAGAGAAGCTGGCGGTTTGTGCCATGAGCGAAACTTTCACCAAAGACTCGCCCTCGAAGCCGTTGCTGGAGCGGATGGTCTCCGACAAGCAACTGTCCGCGGTGGACGCGGAGGCTCTGGTTCGCACCAAGCACGCCGTGCAGAGCGAGGAAGATGTTTTGCAGTGGTTGGCGAAGGAATACGGCCTCACCTACACCACGTTGGAGAACATCGAACCGGATCGCCAGCTTCTCTCCCTGTTTCCCGCCCGCATCCTTCTCAAGGAACAACTGCTTCCCCTGCGGCGCCTGAACGGCTCGGCCGAGGTCGCCACCAGCCGATTGTTTGCCACGCAGGGACTCGACGCACTGAAGACCCTCACCGGGTTGAGCTTGAAACCGGTGCTGGCGTCAACCGAAGCCATCCAGCGCGAAATCAAGAAACATCTCGGCGTCGGCGCCGACACGATCGACACGCTTCACGAGGAGAAATCGTTTCAGGTCGTCGACGACAACATTGACGACACCGATCTCGACGAGGTCGCCGAAGACGAAGCCTCGATCATTCGCTTCGTAAACCAGGTGCTGCGCGACGCCATTGATCTGCGAGCGTCGGACATCCATCTCGAACCGTTCGAGGACGAATTCCGTATCCGCTACCGCATCGACGGTGTGCTCCAGGACATTCCCGTACCCGCGCAGCTCAAGCGCTTTCAGCCCGCCATCGTCTCGCGCGTAAAGATCCTGAGCCACCTCAACATCGCCGAGAAACGGTTGCCCCAGGACGGCCGCATCAAGATCCGCATCGACGAAAGTGAAGTGGACATCCGCGTGTCCGTGATCCCAATGCTGCACGGCGAGGCGGTGGTCATGCGGTTGCTGCGCCAGAACGCCACCTTGCGCGGCATGGGGGAATTGGACATGGATGCGCGCGAGCTGAGCAGCTTCCAGCGCGTCCTTCAATTACCTCATGGAATTATTTTGGTCACGGGTCCGACCGGCAGCGGCAAGACATCGACATTGTACACCGCGCTGAACGAAATCAACGACGCCCTGCGTAAGATCATCACCATTGAAGACCCGGTCGAATATCAACTCAAGGGCGTCAACCAAATCCAGGTCTCCGAGAAGGCCGGCCTCACGTTTGCCCGCGGATTGCGGTCGATTCTGCGGCACGACCCCGACGTGATTCTCATCGGCGAAATTCGCGACCAGGAAACCGCGCAGATTGCCGTGCAAGCGTCGCTGACGGGTCACCTGGTGTTCTCGACGCTGCACACCAACGATGCGCCGGGCGCGTTGACCCGTCTCGTGGACATGGGAGTCGAGCCGTATCTGGTTGCGTCGTCTCTCGAGGCCGTGCTCGCGCAGCGTCTGGTGCGCGTCTTGTGCACCCACTGCAAGGAGGAAGACCGATCGCCGGCGGCCCAGGCTTTCAAGGTCCGCCTGGGGATTCCGGCCGACGTGCCGATCTATCGGTCCGTCGGTTGCCGGGAGTGCCGGAACACCGGTTTCCATGGCCGCCATGCGATTTTTGAGTGGATGGACACCGACGAGGAAATCCGGCGCTTGATTCTGACGAATGCGTCCTCGGACCAGTTGCGCGATGCGGCCCGCCGCAAGGGCATGCGCACGCTGGCCGAAGACGGCTGGCGGTTGGTGCAGCGTGGCATCACCACGGTCGAAGAAGTGTTGAGCGTGACCACGGCCAAGGAAGTGGCGCGCACGACCAAACAGGAGGTCGCGGGCCCCGCCGCAGTGGCCAGCCCGTCTGCGGGATAATTCCCGATCATGCCCACGTTTCGCTACAAAGCGTTGCAAACCGACGGCGCCGTTGCCGAGGGCCAACTCGAGGCCACGGGACGGCCCGATGCGTTTCGCCAGATGGAAAGCCTCGGCTTGCGCCCGGTCAGCCTCTCGGAAGGAGCGGCGGCCGAGAAACCAGCCGGAGCCGGTCTCGGCAAACTGGGGGATTTTCCCTTCAAATTCCAGTCGCAACGTGTCTCCGCGAAATCTTTGGAGAACTTTACGCGCCTGCTCTCCAGTTTGCTGGCGGCGGGCGTATCGTTGAGCCGCGCGCTGGTCATTCTGTATACCGAAGCTTCCACGCCCGTCGCGGGGGCGAAATGGAGGGAGATCCACGATCTGGTGGTCGACGGCATGTCGCTGGCCGACGCGATGGCGAAGTCGCCGGATGTTTTTCCGCGCGTGTACGTGGCCATGGTGCAAGCCGGCGAGACCGGCGGGTTTCTGGATGTGGTGCTCGCCCAGATTGCCGACTTTCAGTCGCGCGAGAAGGACCTGCGCTCGAAGGTGACCAGCGCGATGTTGTATCCGACGATTCTGCTGTTTCTGGCGCTGGGAGTATTGACGTTTCTGCTGGTCTACTTCATCCCGAATTTTCAAAAGTTGTTCCAGGGATTCGGCGGCTCCCTGCCGATGCTGACGCAACTGATTATTGCCGCCAGTCACGTCATCCGGTCATATGGATTATTCGTCCTCGCGGGCGCCGCCACGGGCGTTCTTGTACTGCGCGGCTGGTTCACCTCGGAAAAAGGCCGGCGGGTCTGGGAGGGAACGATCCTGCGTTTGCCGATGGTGGGACCACTGGTGGCGGAATTTGCCATGGCGCGGTTTTGCCGGATGCTCGGCACCTTGCTCGGCGCCGGCGTGCCGCTGGTGCAGTCGCTGAACGTCGCACGGAAGTCCATCGGCAACCAGATTCTCGTCGATGCGGTCTCCACCTCCATCGAGCGCGTGCAGGAAGGCGCCCGCCTCGGGCAAAGCCTGGCGGAGTGCCGCGGATTGTTTCCCGGTTCCGTGCTCGAGATGATCTCCGTCGCCGAAGAGAGCGGACGGCTGGATACGGAATTGGTTCGGATCGCGAACGTGACCGAAGGTGACCTGGATCGTCAGTTGAAAACCGCGGTCGCTTTCGCGGAGCCGCTGATGTTGTTTCTGATCGCCGGATTCATCGGCACCATCTTTATCGGGATGCTGCTGCCGATTTTCACGCTGCAACAATACATCAAATAACCCCACAACAATCATGAAGAACACAACTTGCACATTCGCTCGGGCGCGTCAGGACCGGCGCGCGTTCACACTGGTCGAACTGCTTCTCGTGCTGGTCATTCTCGGCACCCTGGCGGCCATCGTCCTCCCGAAATTCTCCGGCGTATCGCAACGGGGCCGGGTGACCGCCGCCGCGACGCAGATTTCCACGTTCAAGACCGCGCTCGACGCGTTTGAGGTCGACATGGGTTATTACCCGAAGGGACGGAACGGCCTTGGGGATTTGATCGTGCAGCCGCGCGAAGGCGCCAACTGGCACGGGCCATACCTGCAGAGCGATTCGGTCCCGAAAGATCCGTGGGGCAACGATTATCTCTATGAGTGCCCCGGCAAGCACAACCCCAGCTTCTATGACCTGTCTTCGGCCGGGCCGGACGGCCGGTTGGGAACCGACGACGATATCTGCAACTGGACCATTCGCAAATGACGTGGGCAATCAACAGCGCAAGCATCAGTAACGGACAACCGCTGGTGGCCCGTCGCGACGGATTTACCCTGATCGAACTGATGTTGGTAATGGCGTTATTGGTCGTCGCGATTTCAACGACGGCACCGGTGCTGTCGCGGTTTTTCCACGGACGCACGCTGGATTCCGAGGCGCGCCGGCTCCTGTCGTTGACCCGCGCCGGGCAAAGCCGCGCGGTATCGGAAGGGGTGCCGACGCTGTTATGGATTGACGCCGCGCAGGGCGAATACGGATTGGAATTGGAGAGCGCGCCCCGACTCGGCGATCCCAAGGCAGAAGATTTCACCGTCGCGGACGGCCTGCGGGTCGACGCGGTCAATGCCGCCCCCATCGCCATCGGGAGACAGAAGCTGCCTGCAGTCCGATTCTTGCCCGACGGGACGATGGATGATTCGAGCCCATCAGCGTTGCGCGTGGCCGCAGCCGACGGATCGGTCCTTTGGCTGGTGCAAGAAACCAATCACATGACCTATGCGATTCAGACCGTCAATCAATAGGAAATCATCCACGCGTCGGGCGGAAACCGGCTTTACGCTGGCCGAAGTCCTGGCGGCGATGGCGTTCATGGCCATTGTGATCCCGGTGGCGATTGACGGATTGCGCATCGCCAGCGCCGCGGGCGAACTGGCCATCCGCAAAGCGGAAGCCGTGCGGGTGGCCCAGCGCGAATTGAACGAGTTCGTCGTCACCTCCGCCGGCGGGCTGACCACGCAGAGCGGCACGGTTCAGGAGAGCGGACACGATTATCACTGGGCGCTGCACAGCGAGCTGTGGCCGCAGGATTCGATGCAGCTCCTGACCATGGAAGTGACCTTCGTCGCGCGGGATCGGACGTACTCGACGCATCTGAGCACGCTGGTGAACCTGGTGAACTTACGGGTGCAATGAAACGGACTCGTCAGACATATTCACCTTGCGGCGGGTTCACGCTGGTGGAGGTCATGCTGGCCATGGCGGTCTGCGCCATTGCGCTGGCCGCAATCAACGGCATGTTTTTCGGTGCATTGCGATTGCGCGCGACCACGCTCCGGGCCGTGGATGAATCCCAGCCAGCGCAACTCGCGCTGACCATCCTTCAGCGCGATCTGGCGTCGGCGATGCCCCCCACGACCAATGGTTATCTGAGCGGTGATTTTCGGGTGGGAGACATTACCAGCGCAGGCTTGAACCAGAATGTCTCCATCGAGATGTACACGACGACGGGCGCCCTTCATGATGATCAACCGTGGGGCGATGTCCAACGAGTCACGTATGAATTGCGCCGGCCAACCAACGGAGACCAGGGTCAGGACCTCGTTCGCAGTGTGACCCGGGACGTTCTGGCGACCATTACGCCGGTGCCCGCCGATCAATGGATGCTGGGCCGCGTGCAAAACCTGACATTTGATTGTTACGACGGAACGCAGTGGCGCAACACATGGGACACGACCACGGGTGACACCAATCTGCCGGTCGCCGTCCGTGTCACGATCCAATTGGCGGGCGAGAGTCCCGATGACCCGCGTGCGCGCGAACCGATCGTGTTGCTTGTCCCAATCGATTCGGAAGCGCGAACCAACCAGGTGCCAAGCGCCGGAAGTTGAATGAACCGCCTCCACACATCACGCACTCGTCGAGCCGACCTCGCGGAACCGCGGGCCGGTTCGGTGTTGGTCATTGTCCTGTGGATCATGCTCGGGCTGGTCAGCATCACGCTGTATTTCGCAAACTCGATGGCGCTGGAACTGCGGGCTTCGGACAACCGCGCGAACGGGATCGTCGCGGACGAGGCCATCGAAGGCGCGGCGCGCTACGTGGCGTACGTCCTGACCACCTACGCCACCAACGGCGTGATGCCCGATCTCACCGAGTATCAGACGGAAGCGGTTCCCGTTGGCGACGCGCATTTCTGGATCATCGGCCGTGACAACAGCTACCCGGTGGCGCACCCCGAGCGCGTGGCGTTTGGCCTCGTGGATGAGTCGTCGAAGTTCAACCTCAATACTGTGTCCACCAACACCCTGAGCCTGTTGCCGCGCATGACCGCGGACGTCCTCAACGGAATCCTCGACTGGCGCAACCCGAACAGCAATGGCGGGACCGAACTGTACTACGCGATGGCCCAGCCGCCTTATCAACGCAAAGGCGCGCCGTTCGAGTCGGTTGACGAACTGCGTCTGGTGTATGGCACGACCATGGACATCCTCGTCGGCAACGACATCAATCGGAATGGCGTTTTGGATTCCAGCGAACCAGACGAGGACGGGAACGGCCAGGTCGACCCCGGAATCATCGACTATCTCACCGTGTACAGCCGCGAGCCAAACACCCACAGCGACGGCACCCCACTGGTCAATATCAACAATCAGGCGCAATTGCGGGCGCTGTTGCAGAGCAACTTTGGCGGTGGGCGCGCGAACCAGATTATGGGCCGGCTCGGATTCGGGACGGCCACTCGTCCGGGGGCCACGAATGCCCCGGCGAGAGCAACAGCCGTCACGATGAATGGGTTGCTCCAGTTTTATCTCCGCAGCGGACTGAGCGAAGCCGAATTTCAGCAAATCTATCCGGACATCACCGTCGGCGGCGCGGCGTACACGCAGGGGCGCGTGAACATCAACACGGCCAGCGCGAACGTCCTGTCCTGCCTGCCGGGGATGGACATCGGTACCGCGCAGCAGGTGGTCAGCTATCGCCAGTCGAATCCCAACAACCTCGGATCGATCGCCTGGATCGTGGACGCGTTGGGACGGGGCAGCACCGCGGTTCTGGGCCTGGAGACGGGTGATTACATTACCACTCGCAGCTTTCAATTCACCGCGGACATCGCGGCGGTCGGCGCGCACGGGCGCGGGTATCGGCGGGTGAAATTCATTTTCGACATCAGCGACGGCGCCACCCGGATCTTGTACCGCCAGGATCTGACCCGGCTGGGCTGGGCGTTGGGACAGGACGTCCGCCAGCGCGTGATGGGCCAGGAGGCATCATAATGGATTGGCTCGACATCAACTCGCTCAAGCGGAAACGGCACTCGTCGGTGCTGGCGTTGTCGCTGGATGGCGGCCGATTGGACGGTGTGGTGTTGCGGCGCACCAACGGTTCGCTGCGAGCGCTTCAGTCGTTTTCCGAGGCGCTGTCGCTCGACCCATTGACGGCCGACGGTGAACTCGTGGGGCGCGAGATTCGCAACCACCTCGACGCGGCGGGGGTGCGCGAGCGAGCCTGCGTGGTTTGCCTGCCGTTGAAATGGGCCCTGGTGGTGCATGTCGAGTTGCCCGAACTGCCCGAAGCGGACGTGGCAAGCTTCCTCCAAATCGAGGCGGAACGCGGATTCCCCTGCGATGTCGCCACCCTGCGGCTGGCCACGTCGCGGTGGCGCTCGACGTCCGGCAGGCAACACGCCACGCTCGTGGGCGTCCCCGAGAATCATCTGGCCGCATTGGAACGTGCCCTGCAAGCCGCGCACCTGAAGCCGGTCAGTTTTTCCATCGGAATCACCGCGCTTCAACCGCCCGGCGGCGGGCCTTCCGACGGCGTGCTGGCCCTGGCCATCGGCGAAGACGGCATCGATTTGCAGATCAACTGCGGCGGCGGCGTGGGCGCGTTGCGGTCATTGGAGGGCGCGCTGGAAATCGAGGGTAGTCACAAGCTCCTTCACCCCGACGCGGTGGCCCGCGAAGCGCGCATTACTCTCGGCCAACTCCCGTCCGAGTTTCGGGAGACGGTGCGGAGCGTGCGCGTGTTTGGTCCGGCCGAACTTGCCCGGGAACTGGCCAACGAAGTGGAGGGGCTGCTGGCAACCATCCGCTTGAGCACGGAATTGGTTGACACCTATCCTGCGGGCGCCTTCGGTGTTGAATTGCCGGCCGGGGCGAAGGTATCGCGGGCATTCAGCCTCGGGGCGTTGTATTTGACCCGCCACGAAGCTCCGCTTGAATTCCTGCGACCGAAGATCGCGCCGTGGCAGCAACTGGCCCAGCGCTATTCCTCCAGCCGGATTCGCATGGCCGGCGCGACGGCCGGCGCCGTGGCGCTGTTGGTGCTGGGACTGTTTCTGATCCAACAATGGCAACTCATGCGCTTGCGGTCGCGGTGGAGGGCAATGTCGTCGAAGGTGACCGAACTCAACGGCCTGCAAGATCAGATCCGCCAGTACCGCCCGTGGTTTGACCGGTCGTTCCCGTGCCTGAGCGTGCTGCGCGAGCTGACGCTGGCGTTTCCCGAGGACGGAGCCGTCTCGGCCAAGACCGTGGAAATCCGCGATGTCAACACCGTGACCTGTTCGGGGACGGCGCGAGATAACGCCGCCTTGTTGAAGACGTTGACGCAACTGCGCGGGACGAGCGGCGTCAACAGCTTGAAAGTGGACCAGATCCGCGGTAAGGCCCCGATGCAGTTCACGTTTGATCTTCAGTGGGGTCAAGGAGGAGCCAGTGCAAATTAAAAACCGTCAACAGCTCCTGGCGATCCTGGCCATTTCCGGCCTCGGCCTGCTGGTGGCTGACTGGCTCGTGTTTACCCCGCTGACGCATCTCTGGCAGGCGCGCTCCAAACAGATCGCCGAGCTTCGTCAGGAAGTGATGCAGGGGACATCGATATTGCAGCGCGAGCAGCCGATTCGCCGCCGCTGGCAGGAAATGCAGACGAACACACTGCCCAATAACACTTCGCTGGCCGAGCAGGAAATGTTGAAGGCGTTCGATACATGGTCACGGGAGAGCCGGGTCAGCCTCACGTCGATCACGCCGCAGTGGAAACACGATGCTGACGATTACATGACGCTTGAATGTCGTGTCGACGCCACCGGTGACCTCGAGACGCTGGCACGGTTTCTCTACGCCGTGGAAAAGGGACCGATGGCTTTGAAAGTGATCTCGGCCGAGCTCAGCGCGCACGATACCATCGGCCAACAACTGACGCTCGCGCTCGAAGTCAGCGGCCTCGTTCTGACACCCCAAACCCAATGAAACGACACCGAACAAAGATTTCTCCGACGCGGCGACAATGGAAAACGCTCGTGATTGCCGCGCTGCTAATGATCGATGCCGCGGCCATTCAGGCGCAGCAAACGAACCAGGCGGGCCGGGCGGACTTCTCCAATTTCCAGGTCATCAGCGAGAGGAACATCTTCAACCCGAACCGTCGCGGCCGTCGCGTGAACCGGCCGGAACGGGTGGCGGACGCATTTTCGCTCGTGGGCACCATGAGCTATTCGAAGGGGACGTTTGCGTTCTTCGACGGCACGACTTCCGAATACCGAAAAGCGCTTCAGAATTCCGGGACGATCGCCGGGTACCAGGTTACCGAAATCACGCCGACGAGTGTCAAGCTGGCCAGGGGCGACAAGCAGTTGACGATGAAGATTGGAACGCAGATGCGGCGGGAAGAAAAAGGATCCTGGCAGTTGGCCGCCAGCGGTGAACTACCAGCCGAGACGGTGGAGAACACGGATTCGGCGCCCGCTGAGACAGCCACCAGCGATTCCAGCAACGAAGGCAACGACGTGCTCAAACGCCTCATGCAACAGAGGGAGCGAGAATCACAATGAAAACCACAACCTTATGCATTTTGGCAGCCATCGCTCTGTACGGCAGATCGTTTACCGCGCGGGCACAAACTGTGCCCGCCCAGGTCGAGCCCTCTGCTCCCGCGACGCAGCAGGAGCAAGCCGCGCCGTCGGACAGTGAACAGAACGCGACAACCGCCCCGGCAGCAACCCAACCCGAGCCCGCGACGGCGGGTTCGCCGGCCTCCGAGGACAACAGCGCCGCCGCCGAGCAGCCCGCTTCTCCGTCACCGTCCACGCCTGAGGACACGGGCGTCGGAAAGGGACTGTTCCTGAATTTCCACAACGCACCAATCGATCTGGTATTGAATTACCTGAGCGATGCCGCCGGGTTCATCATTGAAGTCGACACGCCCGTGAGGGGCAAGGTGGATGTGTGGAGCACCCATCCGGTGACGAAGGACGAGGCGGTGGATCTGCTGAACTCGATGCTGAACAAGAACGGTTATGCCGCCATTCGCAACGGGAGGAAATTGACCATCATCGGCAAGGACGAAGCGATTCACGGGGATATCCCGGTCAAGACGGGCAACGATCCCGCGGCGATACCGAAGAACGATGAGATCGTCACGCAGATCATTCCGATCCGGTTTGTGGAGGCGGAGCAACTCGTCAAGGACCTGTCGCCGATGGTGTCGTCGCACGCGACCATCGTCGCCAACGAAGCCGGCAATTCGATCGCCGTGACCGATACGCAGGCCAATATCCATCACCTGGTGGAAATCATCAAAGCGATCGATTCGAGCGCCGAGGACGAGACCGAGTTGCGCGTATTTCATTTGAAGCATCACGATCCGAACGAGATTGCGAGTCTGCTGACGAGTTTGTTTTCGGGACAAAGCAGCACGAGCGGCAGCCAGACCCCGATACGGTTTGGCGGGCCGGGCGGGGGTTTCGGTGGCGGTGGATTTGGCGGATTCGCCGCGCGGATGGCCGCGGCCCAGGCAGCCGCCAACTCATCGGCTAACGGCCAAGCCGCGCGAATCAAGAAGCGGCAGGAGGTTGTTGCCGTGGCCGATCCGCGCACATCGTCCGTGGCCGTCACGGCGTCGAAGGACATGATGGGTGAAATCTCACAGATGATTGATCAACTCGATCAGGAGTCGCCGCGGGTGCCGCATGTGAGCGTCGTTCATCTGGAAAATGCGGATCCTCAAGAGGTGGAACAGGTGTTGCAGGACATGTTCCAGAGCAGCCAAACCTCGCGGACGAGCCAGAACCAGATGAGCCCGCTGCAAACCCGGATTCAGCAGAACACCGGCAGCACGTCCACGAGCACCATGGGACTGGGGAACACTGGCCTGGGCACGGGCCGCACTGGAGTCGGAGGAAGTTCGTTTTAAGGAGCGCCCAATCCAAGGAACCTATGAATGTTAAACTCTTCAACTTGAAATGCTGGTTCGCACTCGTTCTTGGCCTGTGCCTGTGCGCGACAACTGAAATCCACGCCCAACAGGCACAACGGCCCGGCGGCGGAGGCGGCTTTGGCGGCTTTGGCGGGTTCGGCGGGTTTGGTGGCTTCGGCGGCGGGGCCAATCGCAGCGGCTCGACTTCCGGGACCGGCACGTACAATGCCAACGGCGCGGTGGGCAACGCGACCGTCTCCTACGACGCGGACACCCACAATATTACGATCATCGCCGACGAAGACACGACGGCGCAAATGAAGAAACTCATCACCGAGTTGGATCACCCCCAGCCCCAGGTTCTGATCAAGGTCGTGTTCCTGCAGCTCACGCACAGCGACGCAACCGACATCGGTGTCGAGGGCGGCTGGATGAATGGGATCGGCGGCGGGCATACAGGGCAGGTGGCCAATTCGTTCGGCTTGTCTTCACTCGTATCCGGCACGGGATCCAACGCCCCGACGCTCAACGCGTTTGGACTGCCCATATCCAGCTTCTCCCAGCTCGCGCCGTTCGCATCCGGCGCCGGCGCCGGGATGTACCAGGTCCTCGGAAGCGATTTCCAGGCGACGCTTCGCGCCATCGCGGCGGCGGGAAAAGCCGAGGTGCTCTCGCGTCCGTCCATTCTGGCCCGGAACAATCAGCCGGCCAGCGTCGTTGTGGGACAGGAGGTTCCCCTGATCACCAGCGTCAGCTTCAACTCGATCTCCGGCGCGCCGATCAACTCGGTGACCTATACATCCGTGGGGATCATTTTGACGGTGACGCCTTACATCACCAGCGACGGACTTGTCGAAATGATCGTGGCGCCGCAAGATTCGTCCATTGACCCAACCCTGACCGTTCCCATCGCCGCAGGGGTGAACGCCCCGGTCATCGACACCACGTCGGCAAACACTGTGGCGATCACGCCGAACGGCCAAACCGTTGTGATTGGCGGCCTGATGCAGCGGGCCAAGACTTCCGCCGAGCAGAAGATCCCGATTCTCGGGGACATCCCGTTTCTCGGAAACTTGTTCAAGCGACGGGTCGCGAGCAACGCCCACGAGGAACTGTTGATTTTCCTGACGCCGTACGTCATCCAGGCGCCGTCGCAGTTGGCCGCGTTTTCCAAGTCGGACACGGCGCGGACGTTGCTTCCGAAGTCGTATTCCGAGGAGGAATTGGATAGATTCCTCGACAAGGTGCCGGCAAAACACCCGAAGGGTGCGCGCTCGGGCTCGAGCATGGTACAATAACCGCGCAAACATGGAGCGCCGCGCATGGATATAGGCCGTCGCAGCACATTGATCTATGGGTTGCTGTTGGCCGCATGGGTGCTGGTATTGGCGTGGCAAACGGCCGAGCATTTCCGCGTGCGTCGGGCGGCGCAGGCGCAATTGATCTACCGCGCGCAGGATATCTCCAACACGCTCGGCATCGTGCTGCGCTCGCAGCGGCGGTTTGGCGTCCTCTCCAAGGAGCGGTTGGAATCGGCGCTGAACGATCTGGTGCGGCCCGGCGAACTTCACGGGATTGCCCTGCTCAACGCCGCCGGCGACGTGGTGGCCTCGGCCGGCACACTGGGAGATTTCCAAACCAGGAGCGTCGAGGGACCCGCCGAGCGCTGGAACGAACAGACCGTCACCTTAATGAATCTCGTGGACCTGGGCACGAACGTGACCCGGGACATCGAGAACAGCCGGCCGCCAATTGTCCTCACACGGGATGAGTTTTTCCATCCGTCCGAGACCAACCGGTTTGAACAGGGTCGCGAAGAACGAGAAGGGCGGCCACCCGAGCCGCCACCGCCGCCTCCTCCGCCGTCGGAAGAGGAGTCGAACCGCTCGGCTACGGCAATTAATGAGATCACCGCATCCGCATCGTCGACGAATCGACCGTGGTTTCGCGGCGGGCGCCCGCGATTCGGGCGGCCGCCGTGGATGAGCGAGGAAACGTACAATGCCATGTTGCAGAAGCAGGGCGTGCGCAGTTTCGTGATCGTGATGTCCACGCAACCCGTGGTGGACGCGAGCCGGCAGGATCTCTGGCTGCGCTGCATCATCGGGTTGCTGGCCACGATCTCGGTGGTCGGTTCGGGACTGGCCTGGCGCAATCTCACGACGTCATCCGATCTCCAGCTCCGCCTGGTCCGCGCCAGCGAACTGACGACCCACCTCAAAGAGATGAATCTCGCCGCCGCCGGGCTCGCTCATGAAACGCGCAACCCGCTCAACATCATCCGTGGACTGGCCCAGATGATCTCCAAACAAGCCGACGCGCCGGCCGAGATCCGCGAGAGATCGCGCGCGATTGTCGATGAGGCCGACAAGGTCACCGTCCAACTGAACGAATTCATCAATTACTCCCGTCCCCGCGAGGTGCGGCGCGTCGCGCTGTCGCTATCGACGGTCGTCAACGAAGTGGTCCACACGCTGGGATACGACATCGAGGAGAAGCGGGTCCAGGTTGAAGTCAAGGGTGAGCCGTTGTCGATCGAGGCGGATGAACAACTGCTGCGGCAGGCGCTGTTCAACCTGTTGCTGAATGCCGTTCAAGCCGTTGACGCCGGCGGTTTCATTCAGGTCGTCATGGGGCATCCGAACGCCTCGGAAGCCGCGCTGGAAATCCGCGACAACGGGCCGGGGGTGCCGATGGAGCAACGCAAAGAGATCTTCAAACCGTATTTCACCACCCAGCCGAAGGGCACCGGGCTGGGATTGACGGTGGTCCAGCAGATCGTGCACGCCCACGGGTGGGAAATTGAATGCCTGCCCAATGCCCCGAAAGGTGCTATCTTCCGTGTGACGCACTTGAAACTCACGGGAAAGAATTGAAAACGACGGCATCAGGCACTCCATCGACCGCGCGGATTTTGATCGTGGACGACGACGCGGGCCAGCGCAGCCTGCTCGACACATTCCTGCGGAGCCAGGGTTTTGACACCACCGTCGCCGAGTCCGGCGAGCGCGCCCTGGAGGTGCTGCGCGACGGCAACATTGCGATGATGGTGTCCGACGTGCGCATGCCGGGCCTGACGGGCCTGGAGACGCTGCGACAAGCGCGCCAGATGCACGCGACCCTGCCCGTGCTGCTGGTGACCGCGTATGCGGACATCCGCGAAGCGGTCGGCGCCATGCGCGACGGCGCGGTCAATTACCTCGCCAAACCGATCGATCTGGATGAATTGCTCGCGTCGGTGCAGCAGGCCACCGGCATCGCCAAGTCCACGCCGCTGCGTTACGACGAGGACCGGCAACTGCCCGCTCACGTCGTGGCCGGGAGCCCGCTGATGCGCGCGTTGTTCCGCGACGTCTCCCTGGTCGCTCCCTCCGACACGCGCGTGCTTATCACGGGCGAAAGCGGCGTCGGCAAGGAGGTGGTGGCCGACGTCATTCACGCATGGAGCGCGCGATCGACCGGACCGCTGGTGAAGGTGAACTGCGCGGCGATTCCGGAGTCGCTGCTGGAGAGCGAATTGTTCGGGCACGAACGCGGTTCGTTCACCGGCGCGCACGCGCAACGCATCGGCCGCTTCGAAGAAGCCAACCACGGCACGATTTTTCTCGACGAGATCGCCGAGATGACCCAGCAGCTTCAGGCCAAGCTCCTGCGGGTAACCCAGGATGGACGGTTTCAGCGCATCGGGTCGAACCGCGAGATACGGACGAACGCCCGGCTCCTGGCGGCCAGCAATCGCAATCTGGACGAGGAGGTCAAGAAGGGGCGCTTTCGCGAAGACCTGTTTTATCGGCTCAACGTTGTGGAACTCAACGTCCCGCCGTTGCGCGAGCGGCGCGAGGACATCCTGCCGCTGGCCGGCATGTTCATTACCGAATTCGCCAAGGGCCGCGCGCGGTTTTCCGAGACCGTCACCGCTTGCCTCGAGGGCTATCCCTGGCCCGGGAACGTCCGCGAACTGCGCAACGCGATGGAGCGGGCCGTTCTCCTTTCCCGCAGCGAACTCATCCTTCCCGAGCATCTTCCCGCCCGCGTGCACGAAGCCGCTCGCCGTCCCGGCGCTTCCGCATCCGGTAACGCCGAGCACCTCGAAGAAGTCGAGCGCGAGGCCATTCTCCAGGCGCTGCGCAATCACGGCTTCAATCGTACCGAAACCGCCAGGGCCCTCGGTATCAGCCGCCGCGCCCTCCTCTACAAACTCCAGCACTTCCAGCAACTGGGCTACGAGATCAACTCGTCCGGGGCGAACAAGTCAGGCTGAAGGGAGCGGCCAGTCAGACGTGCGTCAGGTTCGCGGATGACTGTCCGTCGGTTCGGGAGCTGTTGGCGCATTCGGTTTCGCGACCGGCATGCTCGCGGTCAAATGAACCGCCCGCTGCATCAACTCGGTGGCATCCTTCAGGTTCAGCTTGTTCTTGATGTTCTGCCGATAGCAGGACACGGTCTTCATGCTCAAGCCCAGCTCGCGGGCGATGCGCCGCGTCCCGTGCCCCTCCCCCAGCAGCCGAAACACCTCCAACTCGCGGTCGCTGAGCGACCCGAGTTGCCCGGTATCGGAACCATGTTGGGTGACCGCCTGGGCGGCCATCGCCGACCCCATCCGCTCGCTCAGATAAATCTCGCCCTGCAGCACCTTCCGCAGCGCGGCCAGCAATTCGGGCGCTGACGCGCGTTTCATGATGTAGCCGCGGGCTCCCGCCCGCAGCACCCGTTCGGCGTAGAGAGCTTCGTCATGCAACGAGAGTACCAGCACCGGAAGATCCGGGTACTGCGCCTTGAGATCCTTGATGAGATCGAGCCCGCTGCCATTGGCGAGTGACAAATCGGCGATCACCACATCCGGCCGCGACGAGGCGATGGCCCGAAACGCCTCTCGAGCGTCGGCGGCTTCCCCGCGCACCTGCAGATCCGGCTCTTCATTGATGACCATCGCCAGTCCCTCGCGCAGGATTGAATGATCGTCAACAATGAGCACGCCGTATTTGTCGGGCTCCGTGTTTCCCGGTTCCCGACTCATGATCCCTGCTTCATCCCGTAATATTTCCCTGGCCGCGCTCCCACCATCCGGCAGTGGCAAGCGGCCAATGCCCCCGCGACCATTCCGTCGCATCAGTAGCGCCACCGGCGGTCGGCCCGCCACTCACCATCATCCACGGCCTTTTCAACACCCACGTGGATCCCGTTTTCCCGCGGGCGAGCCTCGTTGACCTTCAACGGGCGTCCACTGAGTTCCTTTCCGTTGAACCAGGCAATCGCCCGCGCGGCCTCTTCCTCCGAGCTCATCTCCACAAACGCGAACCCTTTGGACAACGAGGTGACCCGGTCCACAATCAGATGGCAACTGACCACGTTGCCCGCGGCCTCCAGCAGATGCAACACCTCTTCCTCTCTGGTCCGGAAAGGCAGGTTCCCCACATAAAGCTTCGTCTTCATTGGCGGCACTCCTCTCTTTCAACGTTCTCGTTGGCCAGCTATGCGGCTGACTCAAACCATGACCAGCATAACGCACGATGGGCGGATCGCCATTGGGCGAGTGGCTGAAACTGTCCTAGGACAAACTCCTATGGTTGCCTCCGTCGGCGCAAAAGCGATCCCGCGCGGTTAGGAAATCGTCCTGAACGGGACGGGGTGATCTTCCTAGGCGATTATCCGTCAGCCGCCCAATTGCCCCCCGTCCATTCGTGGCTGTAAGTTAAAGCCAGATCAAATCAAAGAACTCGAAAGCCGTACGACTACGGCAAGAAAAGGAGGCGTTCATGATCGGAGCCACTCGACAAATTCAGATTACGGTCCGCGCCAGCAATCAACCGGCGCTCTTGAGCAGACTCATGGCGTCGGCCGTGTCCTGCGGCGCTGAGGTGCTGGTGGCTTCCTCGCATTGGGACGGCTCCGGTACCGTTGTCAGAGTCGTCACGCAGGATGCCGCTCGCACGGGACGCGCCCTCACCGCTGCGGGCTTCGACTGTGAAGTGGATTTTGTGGTGTTGGTCGAAGCCCCCGACAAACCGGGAACTGCGGCGCGGCTGGTGGACCGGCTGACGGCGGCCGGCATCCATGTCCTCCTGAGCTACTCGTTTCGGTCCGACAATCGTCGGTCCTATGTGGTGCTGAAGACATCCGATGACGACCGCGCCATCTACCTTCTGGAGGTGGACGCATTGATCCACCAGTTGGCTGAAACCCACCGAAGGCTGCCGCCGGCCGAGGACGAGATGGTCGAAGATTTCCTGGTAGGCCGGACAGCCTGAAAGTTTGCGTGCCTGTCGTGTCTCCCCTTTGTGAAGGCCGCGCTGGGCGGCACCCTGTTGGAGCCGGTGACCGCGTTTGAGAATCTGCGGGGCGTGCCAGCCTGATGGTTTACAGGATGCCGTTTCGATGCCATGGTATTAGGTCAATCTCTTGTCCATCGGGTTCGCTGGCGGTGCGCATTCATCCGGGGCGGTAGCGTAGTGGCCATGCACGAAGAAAACAGTCGCCCAACAATCACGAGGCCGTTGGTGGCCAGCGGCGAATACGTTCTCGCGGACGTATGGAAAATCGTTGCCCTGGCGGCCGCGTATTTCATCGCCGGTAAATTGGGACTGAAGCTGGCATTCCTTCATCGGAGCGCGTCCCCCGTGTGGCCGCCCACGGGGATCGCCCTGGCGGTCCTGCTGCTGTTCGGGGGTCGCCTGTGGCCGGGCGTTTGGCTGGGCGCGTTCCTCGTCAACATCACCACCGCCGGGTCGGTTCTGAGCTCAATCGGGATTGCGGCGGGAAACACCCTCGAAGCCGTGGTAGGCGTCTGGCTGGTCGAACGGTTTGCCAACGGGCGTCACGCGTTTGATCGGGCGGCGGACATCTTTCGGTATGTGCTGATGGCGCCGATTCTCAGCACGATCATCAGTGCGACGTTCGGCGTGACCAGTCTGGCGCTCGGCGGTTATGCGCCGTGGTTTCAGTACGGCGCCATCTGGCAGACATGGTGGTTGGGAGACGCGGTCAGTGCCTTGATTGTCGCCCCGCTGCTTCTCATCTGGTTCTCAACCCCGCGCCCGCGATGGGAACGGCGGCAAATCACCGAAGCGATACTGACTCTTCTGGTCGTGTGCGGAGTTTCCTATCTCGCTTTCCGGGCTCCGTTGGGCAATCTGGTGGATCGGTATCCCCGATTCTTGTTGTATCCGGCCGTGCTGCTGGCCGCGTATCGGTTCGAACAGCGCGGGGCGATCAGCGCGGCCTGCGGCGTCTCCATCGTCGCGATTCTCGGAACCCAACACGGTTTCGGGCCGTTTGTGTCCACCAACCGGAACGAATCGCTGATTTTGTTGCAGGTGTATTTGAGCGCTCTGACCCTGACGAACCTCGTGCTGGGCACGGTTGTCTCCGAGAACCGGCGCAACGAAGCGGCGTTGCGATACAAGGAGGGACAGGTCCGTCGCGATCTCGAGGACACGCTGCGGCTGCAGGAAGTGAGCCGTCGGTTCGTTCAGCACGAGGACATCCAGGCGCTCCTGGACGCTTTCCTGGACGCCTCGATTGCCATCACCGGGGCCGAGAAGGGAAACCTGCAACTGCGGGACCCGGACACGGGCATATTGACCATCGTCGCCCAACGCGGGTTCGCGCAACCATTCCTGGATTTCTTCCGGGAGGTTCGCGGCGTGGACAGCGCGTGCGGCGTGGCCATGGAACGCGGCGGCTCCGTCATCGTCGAGGACATAACCAAGAGCGAGATTTTTGTCGGGAAACCCTCCATGGGAGTGCTCCTCGATGCCGGGGTACGGGCCGTGCAATCCACTCCGTTGTACAGCCGTGCGGGGGTGTTGGTCGGGATGTTGAATACCCATCACGGAGCACCCCATCGGCCCGAGCCGCGCGAATTGCAGATGCTCGACCTGCTGGTCCGTCAGGCCGCGGATCTCATCGAGCGCAATCGCGCCGCCGCCGCCCTGCGGGAGAATCAGGCCCGATACGCCCAATTGATCGGTTCGGCCATGGATGCCATCATCACCGTCGACGCCGATCAGCGCGTCGTGCTCTTCAATCCGGCCGCGGAACGGATGTTCGGTTGTCCCGCGGCGAAGGCGCTGGGCGCGTCGATTGACCGGTTCATTCCCGAGCGTTTTCACGAGGCGCATCGACGGCACATCGAGGAGTTCGGGCGACGGGGTGTGACCAACCGCAGCATGGGCGCGCTGGGCGCGTTGAGCGCCACCCGGGCCAATGGGGAGGAGTTCCCGATTGAGGCGTCCATCTCGCACATGGAGGTCGGCGGCCAGAAATTGTTCACGGTCATCCTGCGGGACATCACCGAGCGCACGCGAACGGAAGCGGAACTGGAGGCGTGGCGCCACGAGCTGGAATTGCGGGTCGAGCAGCGAACGGTGGAACTCGCCATGGCCCACAAACAACTTCAGGCGCAGATCGACGAGCGCAAACGCCTCGAAGCGGAGATCACCCGGGCCATCGAGAGCGAGCAGCTCCGGCTCGGGCAGGAATTGCACGACGGGCTCGGTCAACAACTGGCGGGCATTTCCTACATGATGGGAGCGCTGAAACTGAAGATGGACCGCGCCGCGGAACCCGCGGCGGGCGAGGCGCAAAAAATCGAACAACTCCTGCAGCAAAGCGTCGAGCAGATCCGCAATCTGGCCAAGGGATTCTATCCCGTCGAACTGGAGCGGCACGGATTGTTCTCGGCCCTGAAAGAAATGGCTCATACCACCGAACAAACCTTCCGCGTGCGGTGCGCCGTGCACGTGGAGGACTCGGACGGCATCGAACCCAGGGGGCCAACGGCGATCCAACTGTTCCGGATCGCGCAGGAAGCCGTGCACAACGCTGCCAAACACGCCCAGGCGCGCAAGATCACGATCCGATTCAAGCGGGACGGAGATGGTGTATCGCTCATTGTGCGGGATGATGGCGTCGGTCTGCCGTCGAATGCGGGCGAAATCAAGGGAATGGGACTGCGGATCATGGACCATCGTGCCCGGATGATCGGCGCCCAGTTCGACCTGCGCGCAGACCCGCACGGCGGAACGATCGTCACCTGCTCCTTCCCGGTCGCGCCGACGGATACCCAGCCCTCCGCTTCTCCCGCGCGCGAAAGCCCCCGCGCCTGAGGGTTCAGCGGCGCAACGGATCAGCCCGGCCTCGCCCTGGGTCGGCCCGACTTCCGCCCGTCGGACACACTCTCGGGACGAATCGCCAAAGACGGCGCTTCGCGGCCGCTCCGGTACCGTTGCCAGTGAATCGCGAATCGCGCCAGTTGTTCTCCGGTGGTCAGGCGAAGCTTCTTCTTGATGTTCTCGCGATGGGAAGCGACGGTTTTCATGCTCAGATGAAGTCGCTCGGCGATCTCATGGGTCGCGAAGCCGTCGCCGATCATCTGGAAGACTTCCAATTCGCGGTCGCTGAGCCGGCCCACCATCGTGGACGCGTCCTCCACGCGCGGACTGCCGCCGAGCCGATTCACAATCCCGTTCTTGACCCGGTCGCTCAGGTACAGCTCTCCGCCCAGCACCTGGCGGATGGCGCGCAAGAGCACTTCCGGCTGCTCCTGTTTCATGACATACCCGCGCGCGCCGGCGCGCAAGACCCTCTCCGCGTACAGCGCTTCATCATGCATCGACAACACCAGCGCGGGCAGGTGTGGGAAGCGAATCTTCATGTCCTTGAGCAGTTCGACGCCGTTGCCCTCGCCCAGGGCGATGTCCACAATCGCCACGTGCGGCTGCAACTTCTCGATCGCGCCGAGGGCATCGCGGGCATCCCGGACCTGACCGCACACCTCCAGATCGGACTCGCTGTTGATGCGCTGGGAAAGCCCTTCGCAGAGGATCGGGTGATCGTCCACCAACAACACCCGATACTTGTCCACCCCGACGGAAGATTTCCGATTGAGCCCGGTCTTCATCATGGTTTCGCCACATCCATATTGATCTGCCAGCCGACCGCCTGCGACGGGTAACAACCTATCCAGTACCGGCCGTTTTGCAAGTCGATTGCCGTCCGCCCCCGCGCCAGCCACTCAGAAATGGCATTGACACGGCCGGCTGCGCTACGCCAAAGGGTAGGTGTGAAACACAGCTTCCCGGCCGTTGCCGTGGGCGTCCGATATCGACTGGCTGATTGCCACTGGCGATTCCGGTTCATGGTGTTATGCGCCCTGTTTCGCGGACTCGGGTGCGCGGTCGTCCTCGTCGCGGCGACGGTTCGCGGCCAGCCGGTCGTCGAGATGCCGTTGTCATCCTGCCCGACGCTCAGCGCGGACGACCGGATCATGGTGCTGGCGCCGCACCCGGACGACGAGTCGATCGGCTGCGGCGGCGTCATCCAACAAGCCGTGGCCATGAAACTGCCTGTGCGCATCGTCTGGCTCACTTACGGCGATAACAACGAATGGTCGTTCATCCTCTATCGCAAACACATCGTCGTGGTCCCCGAGGCCGTCCGCAAAATGGGCGAGGTCCGCCACCACGAAGCGGTCGCCGCCGCCAAAGTCCTCGGCGTCGACACGAATCAGCTCGCCTTCCTCGGTTATCCCGATTTCGGCACGCTGACCATCTGGTACCGGCACTGGGCCAACCGGCCGTCCTTCGAGAGCCTGTTGACCCGGGTCTCCGAGGTGCCCTACGCGGATGCGTATCGTCCCGGCGCTCCCTACAAGGGCGAGGAAATCCTCCGCGACATCGAGGCCAACCTCCGCGAGTTCAAGCCAACCAAGGTCTTCGTCTCGCACCCGGCCGACCACAATGTCGATCATCAGGCGCTGTACCTGTTCACCCGCGTCGCCTTGTGGAATCTCGCCAGCCGCATCCACCCGGACATCTACCCGTACCTCGTTCATTTCATCCACTGGCCGGTCCCGCGAGGACTGCTGCCCACGCGACCGTTGCTGCCTCCCCCGCATCTGGGCAGGCCGCTCGACTGGGGTATTGTGCCGCTGTCAGTATCACTGGTTCGGATCAAGGAGGCCGCCCTGCGCGCGCATCGCAGCCAGATGGACGTGAGCAAGAATTATCTGCTCTCCTTCGTTCGCGCCAACGAGCTGTTCGGCGATTTCCCGCCGGTGGCTGTGGCTACCGCTTCCATCGAAGACCAGTTCCTCGCCGGCCTCCGGCAGGGTTCGGCTCGCCCCTTTGAACAGTTGACCGAAGAGGAACGCGCCGGCTTCGTCGGCATCGAGCAGGTCCATACCTGGCGGGACGGGGACAATCTGGTGCTGAGCGTGCGATTGTCGCGGCCGCTGGGCAACGCCGTCTCGGCGTCGATCTTCGCCTTCGGCTACCGCGACAACTGGCCGTTCGAACAGATGCCCAAATTCCGCATCAACATCGGCGCCTTCCACCACGAGGTCCTCGACCAGACCCGCAAGCTCCCCGCCGAAACCGTCAAGTTTCATCGCGAAGATCGCGAGCTGACCGTCCGCATCCCGATCAAAGCCCTGGGCGATCCCCAGCGCGTCCTCACCTGCGTCCATACCTACCTCGGCGAAGATCCGCTCGACTGGGCCGAATGGCGCATCCTCGACCTCACCCCATCGCGGTAACCTCTTGGGTTCGTTCTGCGTTCGTTTTGGGTTTTGGGGGGTCGTTTGGTTATTTGTTGTTTTTTCTCGGGTCCCTTCCCCCACCAACACCACACCCGCCCGGTGACTTTTCATTTGAGCCAATTCGGAGCGACGTGGCTATAGAAAATCTGAGTGCAACGCGGCGCATCTCCCGCTAGAGTGCTGGCGCGACCATGCCGAAACGGACGGATATCCATAAGATCCTGATCATTGGCAGCGGGCCGATTGTGATCGGCCAGGCGTGCGAGTTTGATTATTCGGGGACGCAGGCGTGCAAGGCGCTGCGCGAGGAGGGCTACAAGGTCGTGCTGGTCAACTCGAACCCGGCGACGATCATGACCGATCCCGAGTTCGCCGACGGCACGTACATCGAGCCGATCACGCCCGAGGCGGTCGAGAAAATCATCGAACGCGAGAAACCCGACGCGCTGTTGCCGACGCTGGGCGGGCAGACGGGGCTGAACACGGCGATGGCGTTGTGGCGGAGCGGCGTCCTGCAGAAGCATGGGGTCGAGATGATCGGCGCGAAGGCCGAGGCCATCGAGAAGGGCGAGGACCGGTTAAAGTTCAAGCAGTGCATGCAGAAGATCGGGCTGGATGTGCCGGTGAGCGGCGTGGCGCACACGCTGGAGGAAGCGCGGGAGATCACGCGGGTGATCGGACGGTTCCCGGTAATTATTCGGCCGGCGTACACGCTGGGCGGGACCGGCGGCGGAATCGCGTACAACCGCGAGGAGTTCGAATCCATGGCGCAGGCGGGGCTCGACGCGTCGCCGGTCACGGAGATTCTCGTGGAAGAATCGCTGATCGGGTGGAAGGAATACGAGACCGAGGTGATGCGGGACAAGGCGGACAACTGTGTGATTGTCTGCTCGATTGAGAACTTCGATCCGATGGGCGTGCACACGGGCGACTCGATCACGGTCGCGCCGATCCAGACGCTGACCGACAAGGAATGGCAGCTCATGCGGGACGCGAGTTTCGCCTGCATCCGCGAGATCGGGGTCGAGACGGGCGGGTCGAACATCCAGTTCGCCGTCAATCCCGAGAACGGACGGCTGTGCGTGATCGAGATGAACCCGCGGGTGAGCCGGTCCAGCGCGCTGGCGTCGAAAGCGACGGGATTTCCAATTGCCAAGATCGCCGCCAAGCTGGCGGTGGGGTACACGCTCGATGAGATCCCGAACGACATTACCCGGTCCACGCCCGCGAGCTTCGAGCCGACGATTGATTACGTGGTGGTGAAGATACCGCGGTTCGCGTTTGAAAAATTTCCGCAGGCCGACCCGACGCTGACCACGCAGATGAAATCGGTCGGGGAAGCGATGGCGATCGGGCGGACGTTCAAGGAAGCGTTGCAGAAGGCGCTGCGGTCGCTGGAGATCGGCGCGCACGGTCTGAGCGGCGGACGCTGGGGCGGTGGCCGCGAGATTCCGCCGCGCGATGTGATCGAGCGGAAGCTCATCACACCGTGCGCCGAACGGATTTTCTACATTCGCCACGCATTCCGGGCGGGCTTCGATGTCGATGCCATCCATCGGTTCACGAAGATCGACCCCTGGTTTCTCCACAACATCAAAGAGATTGTGGAGATGGAGGAACGGCTCGCGGCGGCCGGCGGTCTGAAGGCGCTGACGTAGGCCGCGGGTGGTCGGCTCGGCCCGCTGATTCTCGCAAAGGTGCGAAAGATTTCCCGGACGGTGACCGCGGTTACCGTTCCGGGAAAATTTTTTTGGAAATCTTAGTGGCGGGGATTGACCCGGCATGATTTTCGCATAGATTGAAGTAGCATGGCGGGACGAAGCGCAGTTCGACCCGCGGCTGCGAGGCTCATGGCGGTCTGCGGGGTATGCATGCTGGCGGGGTTGGCCAGCGGCACAAGGGTCTACGCGCAAAACATTCTGTTCGCTTTCACCCGCGGGAAACCCAATGACGCCGTCGAAATGCGGGCGGTGGATATTTCCCCCGCGCCGGCCGACTCGGGGATGGCGTTGCGGGTGGACGGCGAGGACGATCCATCGTGGGCGGGCATCGTGTTGAAGGCGCCGCACGGGCGCTGGAACCTGGCGGAACACGACGGCCTGGCGCTCGACGTGCGCAACGTCGGCGCCGTCGACCTCAATCTCGAATGTCGCGTCGAGAACGCCGACGCCGATCCTCCCCTGCACTGCAACCAGGGCCAGGTGACGCTGGCGCCGGGCGCGCGCGGGACGTTGGAAGTGTCGTTCAGACGGTCGGCGTTCAGCCTGGCGTCGCTGCCGATGTTCGGGATGCGGTCGTTTCCGCCGCCGGACGCGGGCGAGAACACGATCGATCCGTCGGCGATCGCGCGAGTGGCCATTCTTGTACCGAAACCGAAGGGGAAGTTCAGTTTTGAGATTGGCGATGTGCGATTGAACGCGTTGAACGCGAGCGGGACGCGCCCGAGCGAGGATTTGCGCTCGCTGTTTCCGTTTATCGACACGTTTGGCCAGTACATCCACGCCGATTGGCCGAACAAAATTCATTCGGTCGATGATTTGATCGCGAGGCGCGCCACGGAGACAGCGGACTTGGAGGCCGAGCCGCGGGTGCGGTCGTGGGACAAGTTTGGCGGCTGGAGGCACGGGCCGTTGCTGCTCGGGACGGGTTTCTTCCGCACGGCGAAGTACGGCGGCAAGTGGTGGCTGGTCGATCCGGAAGGCCGATTGTTCTTCTCCAACGGGATCGACTGCATCTGGCCGGGCGAATCGACGCCGATCGACGGGCGGACAGCGTGGTTCCGGGATTTTCCCGGGGACCAGGAGGAATATCGGCCGTTCCTGACCGAGCGCGGGCAGGCGGAATGGGGTCACTACCTGGACGCGACGCCGGCGACGTTTGATTTTGCGGGTGTGAATTTGATGCGCAAGTACGGCGCGGATTGGCGGAAGGGTTTCTATGAGACGACGCAACTGCGGCTGCATAGCTGGGGCCTGAACACGATTGGCAACTGGTCGGACCCGGCGTTGTGCGCGGAGGATCGGACGCCGTACGTGGCGGCGGTGCATTTTGCCAGCAAGCCTCTCGAGGGAACGAAGGGATACTGGAGCCGGTTCCGCGATGTGTTCGACCCGAATTTCGGGACGCGGCTGCGAGCGAGCATGGCCGATCAGGCGGCGGCGAGCGCAGACGACCCGTGGTGCATCGGTTATTTCATCGATAACGAGCTGAATTGGGGCACGGACGTGTCGCTGGCGCTGGCGACGCTCGATTCGCCACCGTACCAGGCGGCCAAGCAGGTGCTCGTGTCGGACCTGATGGCGAAGTATCGGACGATCGACAAACTGAACGCGGCGTGGGGCATGAAATACAAATCGTGGGCGGACGTGATCGAGAGCCGCGAGCTGCCCGACAAGACGCGGGCGCACGATGATCTGGTAGCATTCTATCGGCACACGGCGAGCGAGTATTTCCGGTTGTGTCGGCAGGCGGTGCACGAGACCGCGCCGAACCACCTGTATCTCGGATGCCGGTTCTCGGGGTCGAACCCCGAGGTGGTGAAGGTCGCGGCGCGGTACTGCGACGTGCTGAGCTACAACATCTATCGGCGGTCGGTGGCGGATTTCAGCCTGCCGGCCGGCGTCGATGCGCCGGTGGTCATCGGCGAATTTCATTTTGGTGCGACCGACCGCGGGCAATTCAGCCCGGGGCTGGTGAGGGTCAAAGATCAAGCGGAGCGCGCCGCCGCGTATGAAGGGTTCGTGAGCGACGCGCTCCGCCATCCAAACATTGTCGGCTGCCACTGGTTCTCGTACCGCGACGAGCCGACGACGGGGCGGACGCTGGATGGCGAGAATTACCAGAACGGGTTTGTGGACGTGGCGGACACGCCGTATGCCGAGACGATCGCTGCCGCGCGAGATATTGGATACAAGATGTACGAAATCCGGTCCGGCATCGAGAAGCCCCAGCGCGCCACGACGCCGGTGCTGACGGCGAAGCGGTAAGGGGTCGGCAGGCGTGTATTGGTCCGATTTGTAGCCGCGAATCTCATTCGCGGCAGTCCGTATCCCGCAGCCTCATCTATTGCGCCGCGAAAAAGTTTCGCGGCTACAAACGCAGCGGCTCTTACGAATGGCCGGCGATGGGATGCGGGACGTAGGGTTCTTCCAGCGACTTGATTTCCTCGGGTGAAAGCTTGAGGGACACTGCGGCCACGGCGTCGTCGAGGTGCTGGGGTTTGGTCGCGCCGATGATGGGCGCGGTGATGAACGGTTTGCTCAGCATCCATGCGAGGGCGACCTGCGCCTGCGGGACGCCGCGCTTCTTCGCGATGTCGGTGACGCGGTCGACAGTGATTTTGTCGGCGTCTTCGGTGTTGCCGTAGAGGGTTTTAGCGAACTGATCCACGCCGCCGCGGCCGGTGCTGCTGATTTGGTCCCAGGGACGGGTCAGGCGGCCGCGCGCGAGGGGGCTCCACGGGATCACGCCGATGCCTTCCGACAGGCAGAGCGGCATCATCTCGCGTTCCTCTTCGCGATAGAGGAGGTTGTAATGGTTCTGCATCGAGACGAATCGGGTCCAGCCGCGGCGCTCGGCGATCTGCAGGGCCTTGGTGAATTGCCAGGCGAACATCGACGACGCGCCGATGTAGCGAGCTTTGCCTGATTTCACGACGTCGTGGAGAGCTTCAAGCGTTTCTTCGATGGGCGTCTCGTAGTCCCAGCGATGAATCTGGTAGAGGTCGACATAATCCATCCCGAGCCGGCGGAGGCTGTGATCGATCTCGGTCAGGATGGCTTTGCGGGACAATCCTTTGCCATTCGGGTCGGGCCGCATCTTGCCGTGGACTTTCGTGGCGAGGACGTAGTCGTCGCGTTTGGCGAAATCGCGGAGCGCTTTGCCGACGATCTCCTCGCTGGCGCCGTTGGAGTAGACGTTGGCGGTGTCGAAGAAGGTGATGCCGAGTTCCAGCGCGCGCTTGAGGAACGGTCGGCTTTTGTCCTCCGGGAGCGACCAGGCGTGGGTGCCCTTATCAGGGCCGCCGTAGCTCATGCATCCCAAACAGATTCGCGATACTTTCAGTCCGGTTTTGCCAAGGTTTGTGTAGTCCATGATCGACTCCTCCGTTACGAACCGCGTTCCATTGTGGCCTGGACTGCCTAGCCTTTTCAGGCCTTCCCGCCGGGCAATTCCTTGCCCATGTTCGTCTTCATTATTGCCATCGCGTGCCGCATCAGGAAAGGAATTTGCGTGAATTCCTTGCAGGGAACGCGAAGTGTTCCATCGAGTTGCAGGAACGCAGGCTCAGCAACAGTCGCTTCGTGGTCGGATACGACAAACGTGAAAACGAAGCCGCCAGCCGCTATCGCATATGCCCAATGCCCCAGAACCTTGCATGAAAAAACCGGGGTAATGAGGCCTGCCAGTGGCTTTCCCTCGTGCACCAGTCGCGTTATCATGCAGCCATATTCCCATGTTGCCCCAGGGTTCTCTTCCACCAGCATTTTTCGCAGTCTCTCCCTGTGACAGGGATCCAATGGTGTGCCCTTGAAACGCGGAAGGCTGCTCACGTCGAGCCGCCAGAGTAATGACATCAAGAACAGTTTCAGCTTCCTATAATCGATATTGCCTACAACTATGTAGTCTCGAAGGTCTTGCACCGAGATCGGCGCGCCACCATAGAGTACACCCCTCGCGTGTTGTTCAAAGACGCTCAGTCGGCCCTCGCAGTCTCCGCAGAGCAATCTTTCCCGTAGCCCTTTTTGAAAGAGGCGGATTCCTCGGCCCTCGATGCTGCTTAGGCCGTAGAAGCGATGTTTGTTGTCATATGCTTGGGTGAAAAGGAATTCCGGAAGTACGTGGGATTCACGCAGTTCTTTCCGTTGTAAGCACAATCGGCATTCCGAAGTCTTCGTCATGTGCAAATCAGTATAGTACGCTTGTTCATCATCCGGTCAACGTGACGTCACCCTCCACCTTCGCCATGCCGCCCGTGCGCCGCGTGAGGGCACGCGGCCTGCAACCGCCTGGCGGAAACGACGGCAAGCGGGGACGCTCGCCCTACCATTGAGTTGGGGTGAAGACACCGGCTCAGCTGACGGATTAAAGGGCGGGACGTCGCCGGGGGCGCTGTTACGACGGAGACAGCGTTTGTGTAAAGTAAATTCACGAATACTTAACACAACCGCTTTTGACGCTTTCTTGCTTTAGACAACGTGGCGACTACGGACGATATGTGTTCGACAGTTCTGAAGGGTCTTGGCGGCGTGCGCCGCGTGGGGGGGCAGCGTATACATCACAGTTTGATGTTGACAAGCATCATGGTTATAGGTATTGTCGCGCCCATGAAGAAGACCAACCCCGTTTTTCTGAACGGCGTGCCGGAGCTGCTGGTGTTGCGGTTGCTTTCCCGGCGGGAGATGTACGGGTATGAAATCGTTGAGGAAATCCGCGCGCAGACGCGGGAGACGCTGACGTTTGGCGAGGGCTGCATTTATCCGTACCTGCATTACCTGGAGGCGGAGAAGCAGGTGAGCAGTCGACGGCGGGAGGTGGAGGGACGCAGCCGCAATTACTACAAGCTGACCCCGCGCGGGCGGAAACGGTTAGATGAACTGGCCAGCGAGTGGAAACGCGTCACGAGCGGCATCTCGCTACTGATGGAGGAACAACATGCCTGAGCCCAAATATCTGGCGCAATTGCGGGGTCGGCTGGTGGATCTCGGCTGCCCGGTTTTTCAGGTGCGACGATTGGTCCGGGAAGTGGCGGATCACCGCGACGATTTGCTGCGAACGGCGGTGGTGGAAGGATGTTCGGCGTCGGAAGCCGAGGCGCGCGCGGATGGGCAACTCGGCGACCCGCTGGAGTTGGCGGAGCGGTTGACGGCGGTGGTGCGGCGCTCGTCCTGGTGGGGCCGACACTCGTTTATCGGGTTCGGTCTGCTGCCCGTTGTTGTGATTCCGGTGCTGTGGGTTTTGCTAACGGGTGTGGGTATATGGCTGGAGTACGCCGTGGGCTGTGGCTTGAATGACGACCGACTTCATGCGGCGGCCGCCAGACCCGATGGCTTCCGCCACATTTGCATGGCAATTAACGGCGCCGACTATGTCGCCATCGTGCTGGTGACGCTGTTGTTTTGCTGGCTGACGTATCGCGCGGCGGCGAGTTTCAAGTGGACGGTGACGGCCTGCGTGGTGTCGGCGCTCTGGGCGCTGTTCACTCGCGTTTCCATTCAGCCGCACAATTTATGGTTGGGATTTTGGGGAACCTGGCCGGTACACAATATTTGGACTCCACAGTTGATCCGATGTGCCGTTCCGCTGTTGATTCTCGGCGTGACGTACGCGTTTCAGCGGCGGACCGCGCAGCGGTTTCTCGAGAGCGCGGCGGGGTAGCCCTGCTCGGTCTCGCAAGTTGAGGCGGAGCTGCGGGGTAGTGTAATGCAACCGGGGCAACTTGGAGATCCATGGCTCGCCGTCGAATCGTCCAAGGGTGTCTGCCTATCTTGGGCGTTGGGACAATTCGTGGATCGCGAAAATCAGTGCTAAGAAAATCAGTACGAGGGCCAACCTACCATAGTCGTTGACGACCTGCTTCAGAAGCCATTGAATGATTTCCAAGATGGACTTCATCTCACTCCTACTTGGCCGCTTTGATCGAGGCCACGGTATGCCGGTGGATTTGGAGGGTTTTGGCTGCGCGGCTTACGTTTTCACCCGTGAGGCTGAGGACGCGGAGAACATACCTTCGTTCCACCTCGTCTAGGGGCCGCGCATTGGCGACTTCCGTGGGCCACAGGCCCTCCTCTACGGCTGCGACCCGCTCCACCCACCGGTTGACGTGCGTGGTTAGGAGTTCCAGACTGATCGGCTTCGTTAAGAATGAGTCGGCGCCATTTTGAAGCGCGTCATTTCGAACATCGATTCCGGCAAATCCACTCAGTACAATGACTGGCAGATGCGGGAGCAATTCCTTGCATTTCTTGAGAATCCCCTTGGCGGTTGCTTCCCCTCGGTGACTGTTGCTGAGACTCCAGTCGAGCACGATCGCCGAGAATCCGCCTTTGGATAATGCGTCGTAAGCCTCGTCGCTAGAGTAGGCCGCAAATGCGCTGAACGATGTCGTGTTAAAGGTCTCGACAAGGGCCGCTGAATACGAACGGTCGTCCTCAACAATTAGCACTCTCTTCTTCTCTCTCATGTTCGCCTCTTGAAACTGCGTTGCTTTGGCATTGTCCCGGTATGTAGCAGGCGGTATACCAAACAGGCGAAAAGATCGGCAGCTACTGTCGAAGAATTCGACATCATGTACGCTAGCCACTTGGGGGGCTGGCGGGAGCGAAGACGCAAGGAATCTGCTTCCTGCTCCTTCCTGCGGTGGCTCGTGCCGACAGAGCCACGCCTGAGGCGAGGTAGCGGCGCGGCAACAACGGGCGGGCGCAACGGAGACAGCCGCAAGCAGGGACGCTTGCGCCACCAAGGCGCCGACGGCAGGCGGGCGGGACGCCCGCCCCACTATTCGGCGGTGGTGCGCGCCGACAGAGCCCCGCCGAAAATGAGACACAAGCAGGTGGCAGCTGTCGCTTTTTTTCATTTCTACCTGGGGGTAAGCTGGGTCGTGATTAGAGGTTCTCTGTGTTGGAAAGGGCTTTTTTCGTTGGGTTGTTGACATGGGCTGCGTTTGGTTAAGAGGCTTGGAGTTGCAGCAGCCAGGAACCGTGTTCAGTCTGGTTGCGGGTGTGAAGG
>Ga0335069_10000265_pt1 | contig 91486 bp, 82 predicted proteins | sample Lox_Sample_11_FD_206714 | JGI IMG/M metagenome (GOLD analysis project Ga0335069, IMG submission 206714) | Soil microbial communities from Loxahatchee National Wildlife Refuge, Florida, United States - Lox_Sample_1.1 | ecosystem: Environmental > Terrestrial > Soil > Wetlands | place: USA... | reverse complement strand
TGCAAATTGGTGCCTATACACAATTGACTTCCCTCAAGGCTGTAATGGTGTAGCCGACGTATTGCTGGGGAATGGTGATGGCACGTTTCAAAGGCCGCAGCCATACTTTAGTGGTGACCACTTCGCATGCTCCATTTCGGTCGGTGACGTAAATGGGGATGGTAAGCGTGATCTAGTAATCGCTAACGTGTGTGCAGCCGCTGCTTCTTATCCTCCAGGCTCGGTCGGAGTACTCCTCGGCAATGGAGACGGCACCTTCCAGACAGCCCAGACTTATGCCTCCGGCGGATGGTACGCAACCTCGACCGCATTGTTAGATGCCAACCGCGACGGCAGACTAGATATAGTTGTTGCAAATAATTGCTCGAGTCAGAGCAATCCGTGCGAAGGCACAGTGGGTGTCTTGCTTAACAAAACTATTCAAGCCACCAGGTGCAGCATTACAGCAGACGCGGTGTACGTCCATAAGGAATTGCAGTATCGGTTTGTCGCACGGGTCACGTCTACCGTTCCTTTGGCCATTCCGACGGGCAATGTCTCGTTTTGGGATAGCGCCTATTCTGAGGTCGTCTTAGGACACGCACCGCTGATCGACGGGAAAGCATCGCTGACAGTTCTACTCGCCTCTGAACCGAATCCGCAGTGGGTCAAGGCCGTGTACAAGGGCGATGGAAACTTCAAAGGATGCGAATCTCCATACTTTGCAATATTCCAATAACTGCATGGCCGAATCGGAATTGGTGCCCTCAACGCTGAATATATACAACTGACAGGCACCCCCCTTCGGTGGGGATCTTTACGATCCAAAGTTCGATAGCAAGAATGGGATAATAAAACAGCTGTATGCAACTATCATCATCGCTGATTTGATCCAGCAGTTGGTTGAACCTTTCCGGCGTCACCCTCTCGCCTGCCGCCACAGGCCCCAACACGTTCACCAGCAGCAAGCGCACTCCGATGATCTCGGCCAGCGCCGGATCGTGGCTCGCTCCTCCCCGCAGAATCATCTCGCGGCACCACTCCCCGAGCGTCTGCCCGCTCGCCTGCGCCGCCGTTTCCAGCCGCGCGTACTCTTCCTCGCTCACTTTGAATCCGATGGATTTCGTGCGCAGCGGCGGCTTCACCATGTCCCGGCCTTCCTCTCTCCCCATCTCAGCCGAGACTAGCAGCCGCGCTTAAGAATCAACAAGTTCGCGCCCGTTAACTTCAGGTTGCTCGACAGCAACCGGATCGGCAGGATTTTCCTCTAGCTGTTCTGCTTTCAACAGGTTCGCCTGCGGTAACCGAAGGTTACCGCACAGCACCCTTTCAGGGGTGAAGTGTCCCTACTTCACCCGCTGCAAAGCAGCGCAAAAAACTCTCAACCCCGCAACCACCCTCCGGGAGCACCAAAAACTCACGCCTCACCGTGCCGGAATCGCCACACTATCGGGTCGTGGAATCGGGACCGGAAAGCGCGGCTAATCGCACCCGGATCACGGCCCGGATCGGCGGCTCCTCACCCCCGGATTCCGGCAACGAATCGGCACCCTAAAACGGCAAGGCCGCGCCACACCCCGGCGCGGCCCAGCGATGCAATCACGGCTAAAGAAAAACTCTCAGAACACCACCAGCACCCAGAGCGCCCTACCCCGATCCTCACCCGCTCCCGGATCGCCGTTCCTGACAGCCGTAAAACGCCAGCGCCAGGTACTGTGCTCGGCGGTCAGTCGTCCTTGGCTTAGCGGGCGCGTTCCAGGATGCAACGACCGTCCTCGTCCTCGAAGTACCCCAGTCTTCCCGGCACACACGAAATGAGCGTACCCATCTGATACCCCACGGTCTCTTTCAGTGCGGTCTCCAAGTCCAGTTCTTGGCCGTCCAGTTTTGCGTTCTCGGAAATCACCCAGCACTTCGGTCCCGCACCCTTCGCCTTGAGCAACTCTATGATCGCGGATACATTTCGCTGGTTCGTAGGAATGCCCACCATGAACGCAGGATTCAGTGCTTTAAAATGCGCGAGCTCTTTGATCAGTTTGACTCTCTTCTTGGGGCTGGCGATGAACTCCAGATAGCGCTCCGTTCGGTTGGGATTGACAAACGCCTTCAGCAAAGCTTCTTCGTGATTCATCGCTCACAGTCGACCAAGTGCTACAGGAACACAAGTTCACATGGCGCGTCTAAGCATTGTCTTTCTCGAAAGTGTGGAAGGTCCCGTAAATTATCGCGTTCGGATTGCCCTGCGCCCTTGAGATGATGTCCTCCATTTCCTCAGTGAAGCGGCCTTCTCTTTTCCTCCTGTTTTCGACCGGTTCGGGATTCACGACCTCGCTAACGAACAAGCCAAGTTTGCCAAAGACTAGTTCCGCGTTCTGTTCGTACTCTTCAGCATCGCAGGCCCAAGTGACGATATTTACAAACGCTCCTTTCGTGTCTCCCAAAACGTCACTATTCTGCTGGAGCGGTCTGACTTCAACCGCGCCTATCCACAGTTGCTTCGGATTGAGCTGCTGAGTCATGAAGGAGTTATTCATCAGGATATTCATGGTGCGCGCTGCTCGGCTTCTTGTTCCCCTGCGCATCGGTAGGATGCCAGTGCCGACTCCCCACTCTTGGATTGGAGTGTTCAACCGCTCCCGACCCTTCGCCCAGCGCTCTGTTTCTTGCGCCCTCTCGAGTATTGCTTCTTGTCCTGTCAACCTGAGTTTCACCGCTGGGACCCAATTTGTTTCCGTGGGCGTCCGTTGCTTGACCACCGGCTGTGACACCGGGCGCATCAGCAGCTTTGGGACCACCCTTGTACTGAATCGTATCCTGGGCCTCGTTGGCTGTCTGGGTCGGAGTGAACACAACCAGTACTACGCCGAGAGCGGATCCCAAAGCATCTCCCACGAAATCCGCAACGGCCCCAACGGCTTTGCCGATCGCGGGTGTCGCCGGGATGATCGGGAAAGGCGCGGTTACGGACTCCGCTGGCTTATTTTGCGCCACTTGGTTGGTCGCGCACTGTGGATTAGTTCCGCAAGCGTTCTGACTTTCCGTACCGGGGGCCTGGAAATGGCCATCCGCGTCAGGATGGTTGGTCGGATCGTCGCCAACGTAATCATACAAATTCAACGTTCGAGGGTCGGCGAGGTTTGCATACGGAATGGCTACTGGCACTGGAGACCAGTCGGGACTCATCCACCGACCTTGCGTGGAAGAGTAGTAGCGAGCCGGGAAATCATCCAGATTGCTCTCGATGTCTCGATCTTTTCCTGTGAAGTGAAACGGATTCACGTCACCGCAGGTTCCTGAAGTTGCCTGCGCGTCCCCGAACGGAAGGCTGGTGACAATCTCGCAAGTCGTGCCCGCCACATTCGTTCTGACGCGCTCCGTGCCCAGCCAATCGCTGAAATTCAGGTAAGTCGTCGAGTCGCGATAGGTGGCTACGTGTCTCCCGCCAGCATAGATCTCTCCGCGGCCCAAGATCATAGACGTGACTTCGGAGATGGCCCGCCCCTCACGGTCGAATACATAGTCGAGAGATCCGCCTGAGTACACACGATGGATACGGTGCCCCTCGGCATCGTACTGGTAGGTTGCCGTGCTGCCGCCATCGAGCGTGGTGCTGCCCGACGTGTGGAGGACGCTTAGCAGCCGCGAGAGATTGTCGTAGTTGTAGCTGGTGTTCACTCCGTTCGGGCGGCTCAGCGAGGTGCGGCGGCTGAGCACATCGTAACCAAAGCCGAACGTCTGGCTGCCGTAGCTGAGGATGGTCAGGCGGTTCAGCGTGTCGTAGCCGTAGGTGGTCTGGGCGCTCTGCGGATCAGTCATCGAAACTCGATCCGAAGCCGCATCATAGCCGTATTGCACGGTGAAGGCACCAGCGCTGTCGAAGTTGTAATTGGTGGTGGTCGAGATCAGCCGATTCATGTTGTCGTAGGCAAAGCTGTACGTGCCTGTGCTTCCCGTGCCCTCATTTCCTTTTCGCAATCTCAGATTTTCTTGATGTCTTCGACGCGACTTCAGGAACTGGCTGGCCGGGTGTGCCCAAGTTTTCGGTCTGAACTCGTCTTGCCTGCGGCGCCGCCGTGCGGAACACGATACGCCCGTGATTGGAGGGTTGGCTCAAGTCCGTTAAACGAGGGTGGCATGACTCCCCGGCAGTCATCATCATCGGGATCACGATCGGGGTTGTCATCACCGCAGTAATCGTCATCGTGATCGTCGGCGGCGTAATCATGATCACGGGCGGCATCGAGATCGAAAGGATGATCGGAAACAGCGGGTTACGAACCCGCGGCGGCGAAAGATAAATTCTCAGCGAGAGTGGGAAGTATGTACTGAAAAGTAGACGATGAGAATCGACGCGCATATTCCAAGAGCTTGGTTCGGCTAACGTTCGCAAAGTCTAGTTCATCGAGCGCCGGCGGAACTCCGTTGCGAAGCCCGAGGTAGATCCAATCGAGGATGGCCTTCTCGGGTTCCGCTATCAGATAGCTGCCATATAGAGTTTGTTTCCGCAAAAAACCCCAGTAAAGACGCGGACTGATGCCGCGATAGCTGATTCGGATACTTCGGGAATTGAAATCGCCGGGCCGTTCGGTTGTGACGCAAGTGATCGTACGAGGAGACTGGGTACTGATGCCGTACTCGCGGAGCGCAGATTCAAGCGAAATATAGGCGTCAGTCCGTAACACATTCACGAGATCACGCGGTGACGCATCCAAGGCGAGCCAATTGTAGTAAGTTTTGTCGTTGACACGTTCTACAAGCTCTTTGCGCTCTAAGCGGGCGAGTGCCTGTGTTACGGATGGCTGCCCAATTTTATATTTGAGTGCCAGCTCATTCGTGCGGAGAACAGAACGAGTTTTTGCTTCTTCGCGGATTGCTTTGACCCAGTCCATATTAATTTTCCTTCAGCCAGCGAGCGTACAACTCATTGAGTGGGTCACGAAGAGGTTGGAAGTGCTCCCTCTCAAGCCGGTCAAATACATCTGTCGGCAACACTGACTGTAATTCCGCTTTACACAGCCTCTCGTTTACCTGCTTAATTCTCGCAGCGATAGCGTCTGCGTCGATTTCATTATTTTTAAGCGCATCGTCCAAGTGATTCTCAAATTGCTCACTGAGCCGGATCCCCGATTCCCTGAGGCAATGAATATCGAATGCATCACGAGCTTTGACATATTTTCGCAAGAGGAAACACTCAGCCTTCTGGAGCAATAAAAAATCGCGAGTGGGAGACTTCACGGTAGCTACGCCACCATCGCCAATGTCAACCGTGTGCTCTTCCACCGCACTTTCAAACACGGACCCCATTCGAGTGATATCAATTTTGAACAAACGCCGGCCGTGCCGGTCGTCTACCAGAACGTGATTACTAGAAGCTCCTATTTTGAGCGGTCCCAGATTGAGGGCTTCCGCTGCCGATTCCAGTTCCTTCGAAATGGAGGATTGAATATCGTTCGCACTTGGCAGATCCCGTTCCCCCCGTCCCAATAAATCCAAATCAGCGGAGTGGCGAACACTGTCATGAAATAGCAATAGCGTCGCACCACCGAATAAAAGAAAGGATTCGGGCAAGTCTCGGAAAAGGACACCCGCAGCCAGGCGCATCATCGCAATCACTTCTGCCTGCTCTCTCGTGAACCCTCTATGCACATAAGAAGCGATTTGGGCTGCCAGATTCATGTCGTAAAGATAGCACTAATGATAATATTAAGCAATAGAATTAACATCTCAATACATAAAAATAGCGTTTATACTATGTTTAAGCTTCAATTGATTAATTACACGAATAAAAGGCGAAAGCCCGGTTGTTGAGAGGGAAATTAACGGCTCCTTCGAAGCGTCGAGCAAGCCCTCCACCAGATCCACAATCACTGTTGCTTTCGTGGCCATCAGCGATCGCATGGTCACCACGCATGTCATCCTCGAAGGAGGAACGCATTCGGCATGGCTGTACGGCAGCAATTTGATGGTTGTCTCACAACCAACTGCCGCGCCTTACTTCATGACCCCGCGCTGGGCGATGCCGATGTTGTCGCGAGTGGTGTTTTTGACGAGGTACATCATTTCGTCGGCCTGGCGGATGACGTCGTGCGGAGACTGGGCGTCGTGCGGGTAGGTAGCGAGGCCGATGGAAGCGCGGACGTTCAGGTTCAATCCTTCTTCTTTGCAAAACATGGAGGCGCGGAGCGCGTCGCGCAGGCGTTTGGCAACATAGAGCGCCTGATCTTTTCCGGTCTGGGGCAGCAGGACGACGAATTCGTCGCCACCGTAGCGGAACGCGTAGTCGATCAAACGAAGCTGCGCTTTTACCAGGTAGCCGATCTCGGCAAGCAGTTTGCTGCCGATGAGGTGCCCGTGCGTGTCGTTGACCTGCTTGAAGTGATCGAGGTCGATGAACAGCACGCTGAACTCGTAGCCGAAGCGGGACGAGCGGTAGACCTCGGTCTCGAGCGTCTTATAAAGATGGCGCGCGTTGTAAAGGCCGGTGCAGTCGTCGGTGATGGTGAGTTCCTGAATTTTTTCGACGGCGCGCGAGTTCTCGATGGCGATGGCGGCGTAATCGCAAAGCGATTGCAGGAAGAAGAGCTCCTGCTCGCCAAAACCTTTCATATCGACGTTAACCAGTTGAATCACGCCGAGCACGCGGTGCTTGGAGTTGAGCGGGAAGCAGATAATGGAACGTGTCTCCCACTGGGTGGCGTCGTCGATGCGTTTGGAGAAGCGAGTGTCGTTATGGACGTCGGGCACGATCAGCCGTTCGCCGTTTTTCGCGACCCATCCGGCAATCCCCTCGCCGACTTTGAGGCGGACGTTCTTCAGCGCCTCGGCGGCGTCGCCGACGGCGATGGCGAAGTAGAGTTCATCGTGCTTCTCGTCGACCATGAGGAGCGACCAGGTGTCGGGGCGGAAGTACTCCGCCATTTTTTCCATGATGGTCTGGAGAATGGAATCGAGGTCGAGCGACGACGTCAGCGCCTTGGCCACATCGTGGAAGATGCTGAGTTCTTGAACCTGCCGTTTGCGATCGGCACCCGTCGCCTCAGACATGCGCACCAATTCCTTGATTCCCCGCAGGATACGGGGATTATATGGGCGCTTTCGAAAGCCCGGCAACGACCGAAGGTAACGAGTACCCGTAAAGCTACGTGCCCAAAGGACCTGAGCGTGAAACACTCGCCCCTGGCGGCTTTTGGGGCACTTATTTTTGGTGATTCGAGGCAGCGCAGTTACCGTAAGATTTAAACTGCGGGCGTCGAGTCCACCCAGGAGTTCGACGCCGCCGTACCCTAAGGACACTTCCATATGGGATCGTTTGGCGACCGGTTACGTCGTGAGCGCGAACAGCGAGGAATCACGCTGGATGACATCGCCTTGACGACAAAGATCCGGGCGGGACTGTTGCAGGCGTTGGAAGAGGAGAAGTTCGACCGGCTTCCCGGCGGAATCTTTAATAAAGGATTTGTGCGCGCCTACGCGCGGCATCTTGGACTGGATGAAGATCAGACGGTTGCGGACTACTTAGCGGCTTCGGGAGAAGCTCCAGTGCGGAGGCCCGCTGAGGTTGGCGCAAATAAAGCTGAGCCTGCTCAACCGCGGATCCAACTGGTGCGGGAAGAAGTGGACGAGCCTGCCGAAGGTTCTCACGGGATCCGAGGAATGGTCGCGGGGTTGGTCGTCTTGGTGGTGGTGGGAGCCGTAGCCTGGTTTTACTACCACCACGAACGGCGTCCTGAGAGCCCAGCCGAGCAAGCGCAAGCAGTGCCCACGGAGCCGTCACGGTCGGCAAGTGCCAATTCGCCGACGAACAACACTCCGTCCACAACCCCTGCAGCAGCTTCGGCGGCAAAGGGCGAAAAGCCCCCAGTTTCAAATACGGGTGTACAACAGGCCGCATCTCTGGCAGCCGTCCCGAGCCAAAGCGAGACGCCTGCGGGGATGTTCTCGGTTCGCCTGAAAGCCGATGAGGAATGCTGGGTGCAGATCGTGGCGGATGGGAAGTCGGAAGAAGCTACGCTGGAAGCGGGTCTGGAAAAGGTTATCTCGGCAAGAAATCGAGTAACCGTGCGGGCTGGGAGCGTGGGTGCGCTCAACCTTTACTTCAATGGCACCAAGTTACCTTCGCAAGGCGAATACGGCCAGGTCAAAACCCTGGTTTTTGGGCCTCAGGGTTTGGAATCTCCAGCCAGAGGGGAGCCTGGGCCCGCGTCTACAGTAAACCCTTGACCGCCACGGATTTCCCTTCGCTGCAGCCAGTTTCCATCCACTGAAGTAAGTTCCCATTTGAACCGACGTCACACCCCGTCGGGCTAAACTGATTGCGCCGCAAGACCTAGCTCTGGTAACGTTTTAGAGACCAAAAGACCCCCGGAATTGCGCGAAAAACATGGCCGTAGCGCTCTGATTTTCCCGCCACACGGAATCGCCAAAGAGCTGCAAGGAGAAACCAATTGTCAGCCAAGAATCGTTTATTGTTTACCTCGGAGTCGGTCACGGAAGGACATCCGGACAAGATTGCCGACCAGATTTCTGATGCCATTTTAGATGCCTGCCTGGCAGAAGACCCGGCGAGCCGCGTCGCCTGCGAGACCCTTACTTGTACGGGACTGGTGGTGATTGCCGGCGAAATTACCACCAAGGCGTACGTCGACTTTCAAACGCTGGTACGCGGTGTGGTGCAGTCGATCGGGTACGACAACGCGGTGTACGGATTTGACTCCAACACCTGTGCGGTGATCTCGAGCATCAACAAACAGTCCGGCGACATTGCCATGGGCGTGGATACCGGCGGGGCCGGCGACCAGGGCATGATGTTCGGCTTCGCGGTCAACGAGACGGAAGAGCTGATGCCACTGCCCATCTCGTTGGCGCACAAGCTTACGCAGAAGCTGACGGAAGTCCGCAAGAATGGCACCTGCCCCTACCTCCGGCCCGATGGAAAATCCCAAGTCACAGTGGAATATGACGAGAAGGGCAAGCCGGTCCGCGTGGACGCGGTTGTCATTTCGAGCCAGCACTCGGAAACGATCTCGACGGAAGATCTTCGCGCGGACATTCTGAAGCACGTGATTCAGGCGACGATCCCGTCGAAGTTCCTCGATGCGGACACGAAGTACCACATCAATCCGACGGGGCGTTTCGTGATTGGCGGCCCGATGGGCGACAGCGGGCTGACCGGGCGCAAGATCATCGTCGACACGTACGGCGGCATGGGCCGTCACGGCGGCGGCGCGTTCAGCGGCAAAGATCCGACGAAGGTCGACCGCAGCGCGGCGTACATGGCGCGCTACATCGCAAAGAACATTGTCGCGGCGGGCCTGGCCGACAAGTGCGAAGTGCAGCTGGCGTACGCGATCGGCGTGGCTGAGCCGGTGAGCGTGCGCGTCGATACGTTCGGCACGGAGAAAGTGGATCCGGCGACGATTCCGGATTTGATCCGCGCAAACTTCAAGCTGACGCCGAAGGGCATTATCGAGTCGTTGAACCTGCGGCGGCCGATTTACCGCAAGACGGCGGCGTACGGGCACTTCGGACGCAATGACAAGGACTTTACCTGGGAAGCGACCGACAAAGCTGCGAAGCTGGCGAGCGATGCCGGCGTGCGCGAGCCCGCACTGGCAAAGAAATAAAATTGGCGACGGGCCGCCGCAGAATGTTTTGCGGCGGTCTGATCACCAGATTGAATCCAAGAAGCGAGTTTTCCTCCCCGGTTGAGCAGCTGTTGGCGAACGGCATTTAAAATTTTCAAAAGGATATTGAGGAGCGCATGGCGACAACACCGGCAATTAACTGTGACGTAAAGAATCTGGAGTTCGCGGATCTAGGCAAGAAGCGCATTGACTGGGCGAACCAGTCGATGAACGTTCTGCAGATTATCCGCAAAGAGTTCATCAAGAACCAGCCGCTGAAGGGCGTACGCATTTCGGCGTGCCTGCACGTGACGGCCGAGACGGCCAATCTGGCGATCTGCCTGCGTGATGGCGGCGCTGATGTTGTGCTCTGCGCGTCCAATCCCCTCTCGACGCAGGATGATGTCGCGGCCAGCCTGGTACGCGATTACAACATTCCTGTATTCGCGATCAAAGGCGAGGACAACGACACGTATTACCAGCACATCATCGCAGCCATCGACCACAAGCCGCAGATCACGATGGATGACGGCGCGGACCTGGTCGGCATTCTGCACACCAAGCGCAAAGATGTGCTGGCGGGCGTTATCGGCGGTACGGAAGAGACGACGACCGGCGTCATCCGGCTGCGCGCGATGGCGAAGGAAGGCGTGCTGAATTACCCAATCATCGCGGTGAACGACGCCGACACGAAGCATCTGTTCGACAACCGCTACGGCACGGGGCAGTCGACGATCGACGGCATCATCCGCGCGACGAACTTCCTGCTGGCAGGATCGAAGTTTGTGGTGGCCGGCTACGGCTGGTGCGGCCGCGGATTGGCGAGCCGTGCGCGCGGCGCCGGAGCCGAAGTCATCGTGACCGAAATCGATCCGACGAAGGCTCTCGAAGCTGTGATGGACGGCTTCCGCGTGATGTCGATGCTCGAAGCAGCGAAGCTGGGCGACGTGTTCTGCACCGTGACCGGCAACAAGAACGTGCTGGCCAAAGAGCACTTCGAAGTGATGAAGGACGGAGCGATCATCTCGAACTCGGGACATTTCAACGTCGAAATCGATATTCCGACGCTCGAGAAGATGTCGTCCTCGAAGCGCACGACCCGCAACTTCGTGGAAGAGTACTCGCTGAAAGATGGCCGCAAGATCAACCTGCTGGGCGAAGGCCGCCTGATCAACCTGGCTTCGGCCGAAGGGCACCCGCCGTCGGTGATGGATATGAGCTTTGCCGACCAGGCGCTCTCTGCCGAGTACATGGTGAAGAACCACAAGAGCCTGGAGAAGAAGGTCTACACGGTTCCGGTGGAACTCGACAAGCGAGTGGCCAAGCTGAAACTCGAGTCGATGGGCATCAAGATCGACCGCCTGACGCCGGAGCAGGAAGAGTACCTGGCGGGCTGGTCGGAAGGAACCTAGTCGACAGTCAGTTATCAGTCAGCAGTTTTGGGGCGGCGCTTGCCGCCCCTTTGTCCGTATTAAGAGGTTTTGGGAGGACCGCATATTCGACGATCACGATAGAGACGATGCGGAAGAGCAAGCTTTGAAGGCTGAGGCAGATGAGGCCGGAGCGACAGTAGAAAGCCTTTGCCGCAGGCAGTTCAGGATCGTTGAACTGTTCGGCACCCTCGATTTCGACCCGGGGTACGATTACAAAGCGCAGCGTCGACTCGGTCGCAAGTAATCTGCCGCGAACAATCGACGATCGTCTCCTCACCTTGCGCCTTTTCTAATTCCCCGGCACACTCGTAACGTGAAAGAACAATCCGGAATTTCCCGCCGCTCGTTTCTTCGTGATGTTTCTGCCCTTGCCGCTTCGATAGCTGCTCTGCGTGTGATGCCCGTATGGGCTTCCCCACTCAAGCCGAAGAGCGGCTTGAATGGGGCACCAAAGGAGAGCGGCAACTCAGTGATGGCCTATGTCGGGACGTACACCGACCATGGCCAAGGCATTCACCTGCTGCGGATGAATGCGAGCACTGGAGAGTTAACGCCGTTCAAAGCGGTCAAGACCGCCAATCCGTCGTGGCTGACGGTTCACCCGACGCGTCCGCTGCTGTACGCGACGAATGAGGAGGCGAAGGGCGGGGTGACGGCGTTCGAGATTCAGCCGGATGGTGATCTGAAGCTGATCGACCGTTTCGATTCGCTGGGCAGCGATCCGGCGCACATCAGCGTGCACTCGTCTGGACAATTCTTGTTGGTTTCGAACTTCTCAAGCGGCAACGTCGTCGTGTTTCCCATCGAGGCCGATGGTTCGCTCGGAGCAGCCACCGATCAGAAAAACGATCTCTCGGCATGCACGCCTGCATGCGAAGTTGGGCCACAACAGCCGGTCGAAGGCCCGGCGGGAAACTTCCCTGAGAAACTGCACAACGGCGCGCACGCCCACATGATTCAAAGCGATCTTTCGGGGAAATTTGTTTTCGTGAGCGATCTGGGGCTCGACCGCACGATTGTGTACCGGTTTGACGCGGAGAAGGGAACGCTTTCGGATCCGCACACGGTCGCGGCGTCGAAGGGAGCGGGGGCGCGGCACTTCGCGCTGCATCCGAACGGGCGCTGGTTTTATTCGCTGAACGAAGTGAGCTCGATGCTCACCTTCATGCATTTTGATGCGGCAAGCGGAACGCTCAGCCCAGTGCTGGAAATTTCGACCCTGCCCAAGTCCTTTGCGGGCACGAATGCCGGCTCGGAGATTCTGTTTTCGCCCGATCATCATTTTCTTTATGCGGGCAACCGGTTGCACAACACGGTGGCGATTTTTTCGGTCGGCAAAGATGGTGCGCCCACGCTCGTCGGAGAGGAATGGACGCAGGGGGATCATCCCCGGCATTTCGGCTTCGATCCATCTGGCAATTTCTTTTATGTCTGCAATCAGCGGAGCGACGATGTCACGACATTTCGGGTTGACCGCAAGACCGGCAAATTGACCTTTGCGGACCGCTTTACCCCGGTGGGTAGCCCGGTGTGCATTGTGTTTCGGAGTCTGTAAATTGTCTCGACGGGCAGCAGAAAAAGTTGCATGGTGAATCCCGCTTCTCGCTTCCCAACTTCACAAGATTTCGCTACACTCACAACAACTCGCGGTTCCGGCGAAAGGCCAACCGTGAGTCTACCCGAGATGTTCTCGGTCATCCCGAACCCGCGTATTCGCTAACGGAAGCGAACTTCCACAGGGTTACGCTCGCCGATTCGAGGCTGAGCGCCAGATGCTCCATCACGAGCAGAAACGCAGGATGACATGGGCACCGCAGCATCAGTTCCTCATTCCACGGATGTTCCATCGTTATGGACATCAATCCGCGAAGCTTTGCGCGGATCGCACCAGGACTACACCCAAGGTTCGCTGAACCGGGCGATTCTTCTGCTTGCCATCCCGATGGTACTGGAGATGGTTCTCGAATCTTTGTTTGCGGTGGTCGACGTGTTTTGGGTGGGGCAGCTGGGAGCGGACGCCGTGGCGACGGTCGGCCTGACGGAGTCGATGCTGTCGCTCGTCTTCGCGGTCGGGCTCGGTATCAGTATGTCAACGACTGCCATGGTAGCGCGGCGGATCGGGGAGAAAGACCACGAAGGCGCGTCCATTGCCGCCGTGCAGGCGATCTGGATCGGGCTCACGGTGTCAGCCGTCATCGGATTGCCTTGCTACCTGCTGGCCTCGAAGTTGCTGCATGCGATGGGCGCATCGCGCGAGATCGTGCTGATGGGAAGCGGGTACACGCAGATCGCGCTGGGTGGATCGGGCGTGCTGGTTATGTTGTTTTTGAACAACGCGATCTTTCGCGGAGCAGGCGATGCGGCGATCGCGATGCGCCTGCTGTGGGTGTCGAACATCATCAATCTTGTGCTGGACCCTTGCCTGATTTTCGGTTGGGGACCTTTCCCAAGACTTGGAGTGACGGGCGCCGCGTTGTCGACATTTACCGGGCGTGGCATCGGGCTGCTTTACCAGTTCTACCGCTTGTTGCGAGGAACGGAGCGGATCAAGATCGCGGCGCGACATCTCCGAGTGAATCTCGCGGTGGCGTTACGTCTGATTCGAGTTTCGATCACCGGCATTTTGCAGTTCGCCATCGCGCACACGAGTTGGATCGGGCTGGTGCGGATCGTCAGCATCTTCGGCGCAGCCGCCCTCGCCGGGTACACGATTGCGATCCGAATCGTGATCTTTGCGTTGTTGCCTTCCTGGGGACTGAGCAATGCGGCCGCAACCCTGGTCGGACAAAATTTGGGAGCCAAGCACCCGGATCGCGCCGAAGCGTCGGTGTGGAGAACGGGGCTGTACAACATGATGTTCCTCGGTGGGATCGGCGTCATCTTTGTCGTGTTTGCGGAGCCGATCATCCGATTCTTCACCAATGATCCGGCGGTGGTGCCGCTCGCGGTGTCATGCCTGCGCATCATCAGTTACGGAAACGTGGGATACGCGTATGGCATGGTCATGCTGCAAGCCTTCAACGGCGCAGGCGACACCATCACGCCGACCATTGTGAACTTTTTCGGCTTCTGGCTGCTGGAGATTCCCCTGGCCTACTGGCTCGCGATTCACGCTGGCTTGAAATCAAACGGCGTGTTCTGGGCAATCGTGGTGGCGGAGTGCTCGATTGCCGCGGCAGGCATGGTGCTATTCAAGAAAGGACGGTGGAGGGCACAAGAGATCTAAAACCGAGTGAAGGCGTGCGGCCGGAAGTTGGCCGCCGAATATGTGTGCCGGCGTTTAGCGCCGCTTAGCCGTTCCCGACGAACTGCGCACAGCGAACGGGATCGATGTCCCAGATGAATGGCTCTTCAGGAAGGCGTTCGAGGCCGACTTCGCCTTCCTCGAACGACCCCGTTCGGCCGAGCCAAACGACGCGAAACTGGGCACGCTGGCCGTCATATTGCAGGTCAAGGACTTCCCCTGGCTTGACTTGCGAACGCATACCTTGCAGAACCGCGCCCAGACTGCTGATGTTGCGGGCGGTTGCGATCTGGATGAAGGGCCGCGCATTTTTGTCGATGCCCCAGACCCGCACCAGAAATGCCGCGTCGACTCGAGTTTCCCGCCTGCGATCCATGTGGCTCCGGCGCGCATGTCCCCAGCGCTCGCGCGATGGTATTCGGTTTCAGAGTTTTCCAAAAGTAACAGCCGTTACCGGCTGCAGGTTTCCAAAGTTTTCGGCGGGAGATGCAGGTTTGGCGAGGGTTTACGCCATAGTCGGCCATCGCTTGAACTTGAGTTGTGGGGCGGCGGTGCTAATTCAGGTCGCCGAGGGAGCAGGACCCTGGACCCCGAGGATCGCCGCATGAACCGCACGGTCCCGCAGCGGGCCGGGCACTGGTTGACATCGATCCCTTGGCCGAGACCGCGAACACCGAAAGCTGCGGCGCCAGTTTCTTGCTCTGGCACTTCGGGCAGGAGGCTTTCTCGTTGCCATAGACGAGAGCTTCGAAGTGGTGATCGCACTCTTTGCAGATGTACTCGAAGATCGGCATGAATTCGGATACTCCTGATTCGGACTCGTATAACTGAAACTCTATTTTAGAATTATTCCGTGAAATGCTGCCAACCCAATTTTGCGCGGGCCGGGAAATCGCTCGGTTCGCAAGCGTTTCGGCTCTCAACGCTGGCATGTCCCCGGCGGTGTCGTTGATACCGTTCAAGCCAACCGAATTCGAGTCGCGCCGGCCATTTCGCGGGGGCCATCTGCAGACCTTGGCGGGTTTTTTTCTGCAGAGGCCGATCCGGCTGCCTGCGCCCGAAGAGCGATTCGTGGAAGTTGCCCCCGGCATCAAGGTTCTTTGCCATTGCCACTGGCAACCGGAGCGCAAAGGCGCTCTCACAATCCTGGTCGTGCACGGCCTTGAAGGCTCGAGCGACTCAGGCTACGTGGTCGGTATCGCCGAGAAAGCGCTGGCGGTGGGGATGAACGTGGTCCGGATCAATCAGCGAAACTGTGGCGGCACCGATGCGCTCGCACCGACGCTCTACAATTCGAGCCTGTCGGGCGATGTGGCCGCGGTGGCCAACCACGTGATTACGCAAGATCAGATCGAACGGTTCGCGCTCATTGGATTCTCCATGGGCGGCAACCTGGTTTTAAAGACCGCGGGGGAGTGGGGAACCAGTGCGCCGAAAGAGTTTCGCGCGGTTGCGGCAGTTTGCCCGGCGATGGATCTCGCGGTGTCGGCCGATGCGCTGCACCTGCCCGGGAACCGCATCTACGAAGAATATTTCATGCTGAAGCTGCGGGCTCGCTTTCGGGCGAAAGCGAAGCTGTTTCCGAAAAATTTCGATGCGGGCCGACTCCAGGGAGTACGTACTTTGCGCCAGTTTGATGACCGAGTGACGGCTTACTACTGCGGGTTCACCGGCGCGGTCGATTATTACGCGCGCGCTTCCGCGGCAAACACGGTGGAACGGATCGCGGTGCCCGGGCTGATTTTGCATGCGGCGAACGATCCTTTTGTAAAAATCACACCTGAGTCGCGCGCGAGGATCGCCCGCAATCCAAATCTGCTTTTTGTAGAAACTGCCGATGGGGGCCACTGCTCGTTTCTCGCCGCACCCAACGGATACGATGGTCGATGGGCAGAGCGGCAGGTGGTTGAATTCTTGCGAAGCTTCTGAACTCAGCTGATTTTTCGAGCTTCTCGAATTGATACACTTTCCCGCCAATCTGCCCATGCAGCAAGCCCGTCTGGCCCTTTCTTCTGTACAATCATGCGCGATGCGGCGACGTTGGAAATCCTGCGCGGCAGTGCTGGTGATGGTAGTGTGCGTGGGTTCGGTGCTCGCCGAGCCGGTTGCGTCGCTTAGACCCACCAACTACGTGAACGATTTCGCCGGCGTCTTGAGCGAAAAAACAAAAACCGATCTGAACGCTCTGTGCCAGCAGATTGAGGAAAAGACCGGCGATCAGATTGCGGTCGTCACCATCAATTCGACCGATGGCGAAGACACCTTCAACTATGCAGTCGACCTGTATCAGAAGTGGGGGATCGGGAAAAAAGGAAAAGATACGGGCGTCCTGATTCTGCTCGCGGTGCAGGATCGCAAGTACTACATCAACGTCGGGTACGGGCTGGAGGGGATTCTTCCCGATGGCAAAGTTGGCGGGTTCGGTCGTGAAGCAGTGCCTTACCTGAAAGCGGACGATTACAACGGAGCTGTCAACCTGTTGACTTCGCGCGTTGCCCAGGTGATCGCACAAGATGCTGGCATTCAGATTACGGCCACGGTACCTCCGAGGCGGGCGGCGGACAGTCAAGCGCAACAACTGACTCCCGGCGAAGCGCTGGCACTGTTGTTCGGCTTTATCGTGCTTATGCTGATTTTGCGCGCTCTGAGCCGCCGGGGAGGCGGTGGAAGCGGGCGCGGGGGCGGTAGCGGGTTAGGGCCGTTCATCTTAGGTAACGTACTCGGCAGCGGCATGGGCGGTGGCTGGGGCGGCGGCGGTTTTGGGGGTGGAGGGTTCGGCGGCGGGGGTGGAGGATTTGGCGGCTTTGGCGGCGGCAGCACGGGCGGCGGCGGTGCGGGTGGAGGTTGGTAGGCAGCTCTGGGTGAGGAATCTATGACGGAAAACTCATTTCCGAACAAGAAGCTCGATGAGTTCGTAACTCGTCTGCAACAAGCGGCCGGCGAGAATCTGCAGAGCGTGGTTCTCTACGGCTCGGCGGTGACGGGTGACTACGATCCGGAGTTCTCGAATATCAACCTGCTGTGCATTCTTCGCGACAGTTCGTTTGCGAAGCTACAGGCGATTTCGCCCGTCGTGCAATGGTGGTTCAAAGAAGGCCAGCGGGCGCCCTTGGTGATCACGCAAGACGAGTTGGCGCACTCGTCGGACGTTTTTGTGATTGAACTGATGGATATCCGCCGGCAACATCGCGTTGTGTTCGGGTCCGATATGGTTCGAGACCTGGAGATTCCGATGCACTTGCACCGCGCACAACTGGAGTATGAATTGCGCGAGAAGTTGATCCTGCTGCGCCAACACTTGCTGCTGGCATCGAGCGACTCCGATCACACGTGGAACCTGCTGCTCCATTCCTTACCGGCGTTCGCGACCTTGCTCCGGCACGCGATCATTGCGCAGGATGCCCCGGTGCCTCCAACGAAACGGGCAGCGATTAAACAACTGGCGGGCAGCCTGAATTTCGATGCGACTCCGTTTGAAAATCTGCTGGACGTGCGCGAACACAAAGCGAACCGAAGTCAGTTTCGAGTGCAAGATGTAGCGGCACAGTATCTGGCGGCCGTGGAGCAGGTCACTTCAGCCGTCGATCGAATGTTGGATTCTCCGGCGGGCTCTTAACTTTTTGAATTCTGCAATCAGGAGAGTGTCATGGGAAAAGGGTTGATCGTATTGATTGTGCTGGTGCTGATTGTGGCTGTCTTGTTTTTCCAATACGTCGGTGTGAAGAACACGCTGGTTACTAAAAATGAAGCCGTGAAGTCGGCGTGGTCGGAGGTCGATGTGCAACTGCAGCGGCGCGCCGACCTGATTCCCAATCTCGTGGAAACGGTGAAAGGCATTGCGGGGCAGGAGCAAGCGGTGTTCGGTGAGATTGCGCGGGCGCGCTCGGCGTTGCTTTCGGCCAGTTCGCCGTCGGACAAGATCGCGGCCAACGGCCAGCTGAGCGGCGCTCTCGGACGGCTGCTGGCACTGGCGGAGAATTATCCGCAGTTGAAGTCCAACGAGAATTTCCTGCGCCTGCAGGACGAGTTGGCCGGCACCGAGAACCGCATCGGGGTCGCGCGCAAACGGTATAACGACACGTTGCAGGACTACAACACCTATGTGCAGAAATTCCCGGCGAGCCTGTTCGCGAGCTTTGCGGGCTTCAAAGTGAATGACGCCTATTTTAAGGCCGATGAAGCATCGCGCACGGTGCCTAAGGTGAACTTCGGTGCGCCGTCGACGACTCAGCCGGCGCCCGCTCCAGTTCAATAAAAGCTGTCTCATTTCAGGTCCGGGCAGCCATGCTGTCCGGACTTTTTGTTTTGTGAGGCCATTTGCTTCGAGAGTTCAAGGAGGAGGGTTGCAGGCGGATTACTCCGTAGAGATGGGAGTGGGTGACCCGACGGTGGAAGTGCCCTGGTCTTCGCCGGAGCGCCGCCTGCAATATGTGGACTTGCGGCTTGAACCTCGGCGGGTGCAAGAGATCGAGGAAGCACGCGATTTTCCGGAACTGGCGGACTTTCTGCATCGGGTGAATGCTGCCGGCTCGTTTCAGACTGTGAAGTGTGATGTATGGTCGAGCACGGAAATCGAGCCGGCAGAGGAGATCTTCGGCGGTACGCACAAGCATGGATCGTACTGCGATTTCGTGTTTTGTGAACCGGAGCTGAGGCAGTCTTTTCTGGAACACGAAGCGTTTATGCGCCGGCTCGTCGAACTCCTGACGAAAGCTCCAGAGATTCCGGCCTCCGTGGAACTGGTGTTGCGGCGATGCATCTTTCACGAGCCAGGCATGAGCGGTTGCGCTATTACCTGTTTCGTGACCGGCTTTGGAGGTGACGACTCGCAGGCGCGACGACAGTGGGCGATCGCGTTGACCCTGATTGAAAACGCGCTGCGCCAGGTTGCCAGCTCATGAGCAGACCCGCCGCTGCCACGCTATTCGATACCCACCTCTACTTCTGCTTTCTCACGTTTGCCAGCCTAATCGGTGATTGACCGAAGTGCTCAAGTTCCAGTTCGCCTTTTTTGTTGAACTTCAGCTTGGTCGCATACATCAGTGTGCCGTCGCCAGTGCCGTCGGCATCGAGTCGCAGTTCGATGATGGTGAACTTGTAATCGCGGGATCGTGGACTCTGCACCAGTTCGTTGAATCCAATAATCCGGTTGGTGGCCATGCGGAGAATACGTTTGGTTTCTGCGTTACGCGAGCGAATAAACGCAATCGTGTTTCCGGTTGAGCCGGTTACGGCGATTCGCCCGCGTTCCGGAGCTTTGTCAAAAGCCTTTTCCAGCCCATCCTGCCCTTGCGCTTTCAAGGTATCGAGGAACTGCTGCACTTCATCGTTGGTCGTGTAACTGTTCACGAAGATGTTGACGCCCACGCTTTTGCCATTTGCGGCTCCGCTGGTGGCGAAGGCGGTGGCGGAGAATTGCTCAGGGGTATCGAGGGGCTGCGAGTTGGTTTGTGCGAAGCCCACGCAGGATGTGATGAAAACGATGGTCGCCAAGAGTGATTTGTATTTCATAAGCCCCCGTGCCAGTGGTTGGAGATGGTGTGTTCGAAGATTTGATTGCCGGTCCAGTGTTATAGCAGGAGCTGCACAAGAATAAAAGCAAGGACTCGCTCATTTCCAGTGAGTTCGATTGAAAACGAACATGCTCGCACCGGTGGGACGTGTCCTGCATGTAATAGTTTTGTATTTTCTGACGATCATCACAGAAATCGGCGATGAGTCTTTCTTACTGTCGATGTGGAGCTCCCAATTCCCATGAAAGCCATCGACGTTCCAACCCTCGAAGTCATCCAGCCAGCACATCCTTTGAATTCATTTCCGAGCCATCCCAAGCACCCCAAAGGAGGCAGGACGCGTATTTTGCTCACTTCCGTCTTCGGCCCCTACGCTCAGGACGACGAATTCGGCAGCCGGATGATCAATCCGATGGAGCTTTACCACAACCAGGTAACGCGCGCCCAAGGAGCCTTCTCTCTGCGAATGTTTCACCGCTCCTGGGGAATCATGATGATCCAGGCCAATATTTCGGCGCCCTGCGCCCTGCTGGATTTTCCGACCCGCGAGGATTTCGCGCGCGAGTTGCAGCGAGAACAGTACGACGTGGTTGGCATCTCATCGATTATCGTCAATGTGAAAAAGGTCGCCGAGATGTGCCGCATGGTGCGGCGCCTGTCGCCGAAGTCCGTGATCGTGGTGGGCGGACATGTGGCCGCGATTCCGGAGATTGATTCACTGATCGACGCGGACCACATCGTGCGCGGTGAGGGCATCGCCTGGATGCGGCGTTATCTTGGCGAAGATGATACGGCTCCGATTCATCACCCCGAGATAATTTCAGGTTTGGAGACGAGGATCATGGGAATTCGCCTTCCCGAGCGCGAAGGCGGGACGGCGGCCACCATCATCCCGTCGGTGGGCTGCCCGATGGGATGCAACTTCTGCACAACCTCCGCATTTTTCGGAGGAAAGGGCAAATTCACCAACTTCTACGAATCCGGCGAAGAGCTTTTCGGCGTAATGGAGCACATGGAGCGCCGTCTTAAGGTTCAGACGTTCTTTGTGATGGATGAGAACTTTCTGCTACACCGTGACCGCGCCATGGAGCTGCTTGCCCGCATGAAGAAGACCGGCAAGAGTTGGGGCATGGCTGTGTTTGCCTCCGCAAATGCGATCCGCAAGTACACCGTGCGAGAACTGGTTGAGCTTGGCATTTCGTGGGTCTGGATGGGGCTGGAGTCGCCGCGTTCGAAGTACCAGAAACTTTCAGGCACCGACAGCCGGGTGCTGACCGCCGAACTACGCGAGCACGGTATTCGCGTGCAGGGATCGACGATCATCGGGCTGGAACATCACACGGTCGACAACATTCACGAAGAGATTGAGCATGCGGTTGGACATGGAACCGACTTCCATCAGTTCATGCTCTACACGCCGGTTCCCGGAACGCCACTGCATACGGAAATGACGCAGCAGGGAAGAATGCTCGAGGGCATCGAGTATGCGGACATCCACGGGCAAGACAAGTTCAACTTCCGGCATGCTGCGATTTCACGGGAAGACTCCAAACGGTTTCTCGATTGGGCATTCTGGCGAGACTTCGAGCGCAATGGGCCGAGCCTGTATCGGATGAGCCGAACCCTTCTCGAAGGTTACCGGCGTTACAAGAACGACTCGGACACGCGCGTGCGCGAGCGTTTTGCGCGCGACGCCGAGAAACTACGCACCGCCTACAACGCGGCCTTGTGGGCGATGGAGCGCGAATTTAAGAACGTGAACCGGGAAGTCAGCGCGCAGATCCGTGACTTACGCCGCGAAATTGATGCCGAGTTTGGCAGCGTCGCCCGGGTCACTGCGCGAGTTGCCGGTCCATTTTTGTGGTGGACGAGTCGCCGCGAGCAGCGCCGTCTCGCTTCCGGACAAACGTACGAGCCGCCAACGTTCCTGGAACGCACCAATTGGGTGCAAGTTGCCGCCGGAGAGGCCGTGCGCTCGACTTAAAGTCGGGTTATGCCGCACTCACGGGGCGACGCCGTAATGCGGCCATGACCTCGTCGAACTTGCCTTTCGACCTGGTGCGCAAAATGGACAGCGTGAGCATCATCAAAATGATGGTCAGCAGGCCATAAGTGGCAGACCCGATGGTCTGCGAATGTTTCTGAAGAATGGAGAATCTGCCGTAGACGAACTCAATATGCACCCAGTAAACCAGCAACGACGTTTGCCCTAGTTGGATTACAGGGCTGAATCCCCAAGTCGCAAGCCCCCAGCGGCACCACGCATAACTCGCCGCAAGAATAATGAGCAAAATGCCGATCCGGATCAAAAAGAAGTTCGGACTGGTGTGCCAAAAATCGTAGACGGGATAGATCTGACCGCTGCGGGCATCAAGCCAGCGCGCAAGTTCGATCAGGATGACGCCAGTTGGCGCGGCTCCAAGGAAGAGGCTGGATTCTCGCGCCTTTGCCCAGGCGGATTTCAGGATAAAACCTACCGCCAACCCTGCGAAAGCGAAGGCCGACCAGGGGAAGATCGGAAACAACCAGGCTTGGGGGTCGCCCAGATTATGCACGCCGTTAATGTAAGACTCGATTGGCCACGGCAGCCAGTCAGGTCGCCACACGGTCCACAGTAGCGGCGTGAGCAAAGAGATCGCCATGGCCGTAATGGCTGCGCCACCCGAGAGCGCAAAACGACTTATCTCGACCGTTCGGTTCGGCGTCCACCGCAGGACGGCCCAGCACAGAAGTCCCATAAGCATCATTGAGACGCCGATCGTGTTCAAAATATCGACCCGCAGCAGGTCGGCCCAGGGTGCCCAGCCCCAAGCGATGAGAAACTCCTGCAGCCGGAAAGCTAGGCCCAAGGCGAGAATCTCTGCCCCGCGTTGGATCGTAGTACGAGCAATCTGTCCGGCAGGAAGCCCTCTCTGCTGAAGTTTGGCAGTCACAATGGCAAAGGAGATACCAGCCAGGAACAAAAACAGGGGAGCCGGCAGAGTTCCCCCCAGTTGCGAATACATAAAAAAGGTCGTTTTACGAGCTTCCGGCGACAGCCAGGAGTCGTAGCAGTGAGTCTGAAACATGACCAGGCAGGCGAGGCCCCGCATCCAGTCAATATAGGCGAGTCGGTTTTTGGTTTGGGAAGGCGGCAAGGCCTGTCAGGGATTGGTCGAGGGCATCTTACCGCTTTCGCAAAATACGCCGCAAACTGCGAATCAGGTCCGGGGCTTCCTCCCGGAGTTGGGCGAAGCTGAAACGCACAATTTTCCCCAGAACTCGTTGTCCGGCCGGAGTAACCCGCAATAGGACGGCGCGCTTGTCTTCGGTGGAAGTACTGCGCGACAACAGGCCCTTGTGTTCCAGGCGGTCCGCCAACTCCACCACGGTGTGGTGCTCAAGACACAGTTGCTGCGCAAGCTCTTTAATGGTGGGCTGTCTGTCGTCGCCCAGTCCGGTGATGGCTAGCAAGAGTTCGTACTGCTGGGGCTGAATACCCTCACTCCGGGCCGCGTCTTTGCGACGGCGCAGAAAGCCTGCCAATTGATAACGGAACTCCGCTAGAATCTGGTACTCGGTGGATGACAAAGTCCCGCGGGGTGAACGCTCGCGGTGCGCAACAGGCATGCGGAAGATCTCCTAAACAGGGTGAACAGGGGCCTTAAGTTTTTTTATCAGACGAAGCAATGTCGCGTCCAGAAGAAGGAAAGAAGGAAGCGCGGTTAGCGTGGTTGATTCGTCCATGGTCTCTGAGTTAGCAATCCCATGAGCGCCCTCTCGTTTCACGTTGTGGAGCCTGCCGAGCGAATCGCAGTGCGCCCCTTTGCCTGCCGTACGCGGCACCGGATCACGATCAGTCTTGCCTTCGGGTTCTGCCTGATCTTCGGCACGCCCTCCGCACTCGCTCAGGGATTGGGGCAGGGCGTACCTATCACAGACCCGGCAAGAACGGATCGGCTCTTCAGTGTATATGACTCCGCTCCGGGAACCGGAGTTGTCCAACTGTCGGTGTTTTCCGGCAACACGCACACTCCTCTCGACCGCCAAGCCCTCATCAAGTTGGTCAACTTGCAGTCTAAGACTGCGATGTGGCAAACGACGGAGGAAGGCGCCAAGGCCATCGTTCCCAACGTACCTTTTGGAAATTATTCGGTGGAAGTCAGCGCTGTCGGTTATGTGACCGCCACGCAGCCAGTGGACCTGCTGAATATCGCGCGGTTGAGGGAAGTCAGCATCATCTTGCAGAAGGATCCTTCCGCCGTGCAACTCGATGTTGACGACACGGCTGTCCCCTCGAAAGGTCGTAAAGAGCTGAAGCGGGCGATCGCTGCCCTGAAGTCGAACAATCTAAGCGAAGCGCAACGACATCTAGAGCCGGTGCACGCTCTGTCACCCAACAATCCGGAGGTGAACTTCCTCTTCGGATATCTGTACGTGCAAAGCAGCGACTACGATCATGCCGAGCCGTTCCTGAATCAGTGCCTCAGCGCACAACCACAAAACGTGCAAGCGCTTGTTCTTCTGGGACGCTCGAAACTGGAACGCAAGGACTATCGTGCTGCACAGGTCCCTCTGGAAAAGGCAATTGCGATCGATGGTACCGGCTGGCTTCCACACAGCTTGCTCGCCGACAGCTATCTGCAGAATCACAACGACCAGGGCGCGCGCGATCAGGCGATGTTGGCAATCGACAAAGGCAACGATGCCGCGAATTCCGCTCGCCTGATCCTAGGAGAGGCTCTGCTCAATCTTGGCGACGACGAACGTGCGCTTCAAGCCTTGCAGAAGTTTGTCGACGTCGCTCGCGCCAGTCCCCTCGTGCCCGAGGTTCAGCGATTGATCGCTGAGGTACAGCAGCGGGGAAACACGGCCCTCTCTCCGCAGCCCACGGACAAAACACCATACCAAGTCGATGCGTTGCGGGCGATGCCGCGCTTTGCGGTACCCGCGAATCCGTGGGAGCCGGCGGGAATCGACGACCTGAAGCCCACCGTTGCACCCGGCGTGGAATGCCCGCTGGCTGCGGTTCTGCAAGGGTCGGGGGATCGCGTCGCTCAATTGGTGGAGGACGTTTCACGGTTTGCCGCGGTGGAGGACTTGTTTCATCAGCGGCTCGATCGCTACGGAGTTCCGATTCGCACCGACAGTCGAAAATTCAATTACGTGGCCTCGATCGCAGAGCCGGAACCGGGCTATCTCGAAGTGAACGAGTATCGCGCCGAGAAGCTGACTTTAGAAGGTTACCCCGACCATATCGCGAGCACAGGGTTTGCCACGCTGGCCTTCGTTTTTCATCCGGATGTACGGGACGATTTCGAAATGCGCTGCGAAGGGCTGGGGAACTGGCAGGGGCTCGCCACGTGGCTGGTGCATTTCCAGCAACGCGAGGATCGGCCGAATCGCATGCACAGTTACAAAATGGGATCGCAGATTTATCCGGTCAGCCTGAAGGGCCGGGCCTGGATCCGGGCAGATAACTTTGAGATCGTGCGCTTGGAATCAGAACTGGTAAAGCCAATGCCGCAGATTCAGTTATTGAGCGAACATCAACTCGTCGAATACGGGCCGATACAGTTTGGCAAAAGTGGAACGTCATTGTGGTTGCCGAAGAGTGCCGAAATCTACTTTGATTTTCGGCACCAGCGGTATTATCGGCGGCACAGTTTCGATCATTACATGCTGTTTGCCGTGAATGCGGACGAACATCGCAAAGAGCCGACCGCAACCGCGAAACCCGGTGCGGAAACGGTTGCTCCGCACTGAGCGCGAAGGACAGTCGACGGTACTTTAGAGGTGCCCGGGTAGATGCCTCGAAACACAGGGCTTCCCGACAGTGTAAGTACCTCCGTACCGTCTCTAGTACCTTGGTTACTCGCATTGCGTGACTGCCCCGGCCCTCCCTGAGGTTGTACATCCTGTTGTGTTTCGTGAAATCCTTACTACCACATATGGGGAGTACCTGAAAGGCCCCTCTCTGCCAATTCCAAGAAACAGGTATAAAACCCGGTGAAACTCGGAAATTCGCCTTGTCTTCGTGTTTTTCCGGGTTGAGCTATGCTCGCCTCACTGAAATTCACTCGAACGCGAAACTGTAACGAGGAATTTCTCTCCCAATGGTTGGTTCTGCACGCCGCGAAGACGGCGGACACAGGCTTGTTCTGTGGAAAGGGTGAGAAGAACTATGGCCGACTCCAGAGAAGTGATGAACATTCGCCAGGCTTCGCAGTACCTGGGAGTGAGTCCGGACACGCTGTACAAGTACGTCAACGAGCAGAAGATCCCGGCCTTCAAGCTGGGCAACCGCTGGCGTTTCAAGAAGTCGAAGCTGGACCAGTGGATGGAAGAGAAGTCGAACCCGATCGAAGTCAAAACGAAAAAGAAACCCAAGGCTGCGAGCAAAGCGGCCGGGTCACAGTAAAGGCGGGCACATGTTTGGATTCGGATCGAAGACGATTGTGGGTCTGGATGTGGGTTCTTCGAGCATCAAGGCGGTGGAACTGCGGAAGAAAGGCGGCAACATCGAAGTGGCGCACTTGGGCCTCGAGCCGCTCGCCCCCGATATCGTGGTCGATTCCATGATCGTGGACTCGGGCACGGTTTCGAGCGCGATTTCCAAGCTATTCGCCGACCACGAGATCAAGGCGAAGAACGTGGCTACCGCCGTGAGCGGGCACTCGGTCATCGTGAAGAAAATCTCGCTGCCTTCCATGAGCGATGCCGAACTGGCCGAGACTATTCAGAAAGAAGCCGCCCAGCACATTCCGTTCGATCTCGGCGACGTCAATCTCGATTTCCAGATTCTTTCTGAAGATGCGGGCAGCCCGCAGATGGACGTGCTGCTGGTCGCCGTCAAAAAGGACAAGATCCTCAACTACACCAACGTACTCTCGATGGCGGGGCGCACCCCGGCTATCGTGGATATCGATGCTCTGGCCCTGCAGAACTGCTACGAGTACAACTACGAGCCCGCTCCGGGGCAGGTGGTGGCGCTTTTGAACCTGGGCGCCAGCGTCATGAACATCAATATCGTGAAAGGAACGACGCCGCTGTTTCCGCGCGATGTCAGCGTGGGCGGTCACCAGTACACGGATTCCCTTCAGAAGGAACTGGATCTCAGCTTCGACGATGCCGAGGCGCTCAAACTTGGCCAGAAGGTGGGCACGGTCAGCGAGGACGCGAAGACGCCGATTCTGCAGCAGGTGACCGAGATCATAGTGCTGGAAATCCAGAAGACGTTTGATTTCTTCCGCGCCAGCGCAGCCGGCGAACACATCGAGAAGATTTATCTCGCGGGTGGGTCGTCCAAGGTTCCGGGCCTGGTGGAAGGGTTGCGCCAGGAATTTTCGATGCCGGTAGAGCTGTTCAATCCGTTTCAGCGCATCGCGCCGCCAACCAGCGGCACGGGCGTGGAACTGATCGAGCAGAACGCGGGTCAGCTTGCGGTCGCGGTCGGCTTGGCCTTAAGGAGTTTTGAAGAACTATGATCCGAATCAACCTGCTGGAAGCACCGAAACCGAAGAGTAAGCGCTCCGCTGTTTCGTCATTGCCTTCGATCGAAGTCGGCAGCGTGGGATCGCCGCTCGTCAAGGTTGCCGCGATCATCGGCCTGGCCGCGGTCGGCAACGCCGCCTACTGGTATCAGCTCGACACGCAGAAACGCAAGATCGAGCAGCAGATGGCGGTGGCCGAGCAACAGAACCGCGAACTGGCCGATGTCAAAGCCCGTTATCTCGCGCGCCAAAAAGAAGCTGAGATGTACAAGCATCGCGTCGACGTGATCGACCAGCTGCGCAAGAACCAGGCTGGACCGGTTGTGCTGATGGCGATGGTCGGCGAAACCGTCAACAACACCGAGGCGGTGTGGCTCGACAACCTGAAGGATGGCGGCTCGACGATCGACATCCAGGGGATGGCGCTCAGCGAAGACGCGGTGGCGAACTTAATCTCCAACCTGCAGAAGACCGGTTTTTTCAAGAACATCGAGATCAAGGAAAGTATGCAGGACGACCAGATCAAGGATATGCAGGCGTTCCAGTTCACGCTCACTTGTCAGAAAGACAAGTCGTAAGGCAGGGAACCATGGCGAATTTTGGCGAAATGTCGGGGATCAAGCAGCTGGGAGTTCTGCTCGGGATTGCCGTGCTGGCAACCGCCGGACTGTTCTTCACTGTCTTCAAGTCGCAGCGCGAGGCCAATGCCGCGGCGCAGCAGCGGCTTGAGGCCAAGCGCAAAGAGAATGCCGAGCTCGAGTCCTACAAGCCGAAGCTCAAGGACATCGAGATGCAGCTGGTTAACCTGAAGCAGCAGCTCGAAATCGAGCGCCGCATCGTGCCCGATGAAAAGTCGGTCGACACGTTCATGCGCATGATGGATGCCGAAGCAAGCAAAGCGGGCATCGAGATCCGGCGCTATACCGCGAAGCCCTATGCGACCAAGGAGTACTACACCGAGGTTCCGTTCGATCTGGAACTCGATGGTCCGTACTACTCGATGCTGAACTTCTTCGACCGGGTCAGCAAACTCGAGCGCATCGTGAATGTTTCCGGCCTGGTAGTGGGCTCGGTCAAGAATCCACAACTGGCGGGCGCGAAGAAGACTTATCAATACGCTCCCAACGAGAGCATCATCGCGACCTGCACCGCGACTACGTTCTTCAGCCATGAGCCGGAGACGCCGGCCGGGAAGCCCGGTCTGACTCCGGTCAGCGCGGTGAAAAAGTAGGAGACCTTATGAAGCTGACGACTGGCGTTGTCACATTGGCGATGATGATCGGCACGGGATGGGCACAGAATCCCCAGATCATCAACAACACCAAGAACACGATGCAGCAGGTACAGCAGAACCAGGCCGCAGCGTCGAACCAGGCGCTCGGAACCTCTGCCAAGCCCGGGGCTTCGACTCCGGCAGCGAAGGCGACTTCAACACCATCTAAGCCGGCGGCTTCCAGCCCGTCAGCGAAAGCAGCAGCCCCAGCCAAACCGGCGCCCGTCAAGGTTTCCCAAGTGAAGCCGGCGCAGGCCAAGTCTGCGGCCCCGAAATCCGCCGCGCCGAAAGCAGCTGCGGCGGCGGCTCCGGCCAGTGCGCCGGCGAAGGATAAAGACAAGGCGGATGCGTCGGCTAGCGCCGGCAACTCCGATGAAGATTCCGAAGACAAGAAGTACGCGATGAGCGGCAAGCGCGATCCTTTCCTGAGCCCGGTTGTGACCCGTTCTTCGGGTTCGGGGTGCAGCACGGGCAAGAAGTGTCTCGACATCGAGGCGATCGCGGTGCGCGGTGTGGTTCGTTCAGATGCCGGCATGATCGCGGTCGTGACGAACGGATTGAACAAGGCGTACTTCCTGCGAGAGAACGATCCGGTCTTCAACGGTTACGTGGTGAAGATCACCGGCGACTCGGTGGTGTTTAAAGAGACGTTCCAGGACAAGCTCGGCAAGCCGTTTACGAAAGATGTAGTGAAGAAGATTACGACTCCGGCGGTCTAAGTTGGCAACCATGCGATCCAATTCGGAAGCGAGTTCGATGAAAGACACGCGTTGCGCCCAGGCCCGGCGCGTGTGGGGGAGAAGCGAAATGCGAAAGCAACTAGTGGCAATTTTCTTACCGCTGCTGATTCTGGTTCTGGTCGCAGCCGCGGCAGAGACGCCCATCACAGGTTCGGCCGCGCATGCCGCGCTCGAGCGGTTGAACGTGGTGCGGGCGGAAGACGGCGTACGGGTCGAAATCATGGCTCGTGGCCCGGTGACTCCTAAGGTGAGCACGCTGAGCTCGCCGGCGCGTGTCATAGTGGACTTGCCGAACACCGTCGAGGCGACGCAACAGCGCCCGATCGCGGTCGATGGCGACGGCGTGAAGGGTGTGCGCGTCGGCATGAACGGCATGACGCCGCCGACCACACGCATCGTTGTGGACCTCGACAAGGCCTGCCAATATGAGATCGAGTCCGCGACGGATGGCAAATTGATTTTGAAGCTGCACACCGGCAGCGTCGCGGCGAAGAGCACGACGAAGCCCGCAGCGAAGCTGGTGACGGTGGCGGCGACTCCGAAGGTCGCCGCGCCGATGGCCACCGCGCCTGCTCCGGCCACTGTGGCTAGCCTCCCTGCAGCTCCTGCCCCGGCGACGGTTGCGGCGAAGACAGAAACGAGCTCGAATGCCAATGGCTACGTCTTCGTTGAGCCTACCTTCAAGCCGAAGGTGGAAGCGAAGGCGGCCGATCCGGCCCCGGCGGGTGAACCTTCTGAGCGTGCCGGTGAAGCGGCTGCCAAGTTCGCGGACAAGTCGGCCACCGAACTCCTCCCGGTGAACGCCAACGCGACCATGCATGCTGATGCGGCACCGCAAGCAGCTCAGTCGGCACAACCGAGCACGGCCATTCAGCCGGCGGTCAACCTGGCGGCCGAGCAGAAGACCCAGATGGCGCAGCGCCCGGCGACCAGCGGCCCGCGCTATACGGGTGAACCCATCTCGGTCAACCTGAAGGACGTCGACCTGAAAGACTTCTTCCGCCTGATTCATGAAATCAGCGGACTGAACGTTGTTCTTGATCCGAACGTACACGGCAACCTCACGGTGGTGCTTGATGACGTGCCGTGGGATCAGGCGCTCGACATCGTTCTGAAGAACAACGATCTGGATCGTGAACTGGAAGGCAACGTCCTGCGCATCGCCACCGTTGACACCTTGAAGAAGGAAGCCGACGCGAAGCGCGCGCAGAAAGAAGCCGAGGCTCTGGCGGTCGAGAAAGTTACAGTCACTCGTTTCCTGAGCTACGCGCACTCGAAAGATGTTGTTCCGACCGTGAAGAAGTTCCTTACGCTTCGCGGCGATGTCATGTCGGATGACCGCACCAACGCAGTCATCATCTCAGACATCCCCAGCGTGATCCCGAACCTGGACCGCCTGCTCACGCAGCTCGACCGCAAGACGCAGGAAGTCGAAATCGAAGCCCGCGTCGTGGCTGCAACCCGCAGCTTCGCCCGCGATATCGGCACACAGTTCGGCTTCGGTTGGGGCAACAACACGAGCGCCATCGGCGGCGCCTCGTCGGTCGGCAGCTCGCCCACGCAGGTCACGGGTCTCAACCCGCGCTACATCACGACGGGCAGCACGGCTGGCGGAACTGGCGCCGGCCCGCAAATCCCGCTGTTCTCGAACATGCCGGTCACCAGCCCGACCAGCGGTTTGACCTTCCTGAATGCGACCAACAACGTCCGCATCGATGCCGTCCTGACCATGGCGGAATCGCGCGGCTTGCTTAAGATTCTGTCTCGTCCGCGCATCGCCACCCAGAACAATATTCAAGCAGTAGTGAAACAGGGTGTGCGCGTGCCGATCGTGACCCAGGCTCAGTTGGGTGGACCGCCGACCGTTACCTACGTCGACGCGTTCCTCCGCCTGACGGTGACTCCGCAGATCACGTCGGAAGGCACCATCTTCCTGAACGTTGATGTGGAGAACACGACCCCGGACTTCGGCCACACCGTCCAGGGCAACCCGGAACTCATCACGCAGCAGGCGACCACGCAGGTCCTGGTCACCGACGGTGGAACGGTTGTCATCGGCGGCGTGATCCAGACCAACAACTCGATCAACGTCGATCAGGTTCCGCTACTGGGCGACGTGCCGTACCTCGGCAACCTGTTCAAGCATCGTACGGTTACGACCTCGAACCAGGAGCTGATCTTCTTCATCACCCCGCGCATTATCCAAACATAATCGCGGTCCCACTGAACTCGAGCCTTCCGCCGGCTTCTCGCGAAGAACCTGTCCGAGAGCCGGCGGTTGCTTTTTGGGTTGGAGTTCAGGAACTTGAAGCGTCAACCGTCCCTTCATCGACCTCCTGCTACACTCAGCCCGATGAGTTTCGCGGCGCGGCAGAAGCAATTGCGGAATGCTCTCGCTGAGTCTCGCCTCGACGCGATTCTGATCACCCATCTTCCGAACATTCGGTACCTGTGTGGGTTTACGGGGAGCTCGGGCGCACTTTGGGTCTCGTCTTCGAGCGCCGTCTTTTTCTCCGACAGTCGTTACACCGAACAAGCACGGGCCGAAGTGCAAGGCGCGAAGGTCGTGATTCACCGAAAGGCCCTGCTCAGTGCAGTTGCTGAATGGGCGCTTCGAAAGCATCGCGGCTCAAGACAGGTATTAGGGGTAGAGGGCGAACACCTTTCGATGGCGGTTGCACAAAATCTAGCTAAGCTTCTCGCGGGGAAGTATCGACTCCGGGCATGCCCGCCGCTGGTCGAGCGCGCGCGCATGATTAAAGATGTGGACGAGATCCGTGCGATCCGTGAGGCGGTCGATCTAGGTGCCGCTCTTTTTGATGAGGCATTGGGGGCTATTCGTCCGGGTGCCACGGAACTTGAGGTGGCAGCGGCGGTGGAGTTGGCCGCGCGCCGGGGTGGCGCGGAAGCGATGTCTTTCGAGACAATTGTGGCGGCCGGCCGGCGATCTGCCCTGCCTCATGGGCGCGCGTCAGAGGCCAGGATTGGCGCACCCGGGTTCGTGGTCTGCGACTTCGGTGTTATACTTCACGGTTATTGCTCGGACCGTACCCGCACTGTATGGGTGGGCCGCGAATCGAGCGAAGCCCGCAAGACTTACGAGGCGGTTCTCGAGGCGCAGGCAGCTGCGATTTCCGCTGTGAGGCCGGGAGCTACCGCCAGCGAAGTCGACGGGGCAGCGCGTAAGGTACTGAAGAAAAGAAAGTTAGCGCAGTATTTTACCCATTCCACAGGCCACGGAGTCGGGTTGGAAGTGCACGAGGCACCTCGCATCGCATCCGGAATGAAAGAGGTCCTTCGACCCGGCATGGTCATCACAATTGAGCCGGGAGTGTATTTATCCGGGAAGTGGGGCATTCGCATCGAAGACATGATTCTGGTGACGGAAAAAGGATGCGAAGTGCTGAAGCCGGGCGCTAAGGAATTCATAGCCGTTTAGATCCATAACAACCTTCTGCTCCGCGCTGCAGTCGAAGCAAGCGCAAATCCGGGCAGCAGTTTGGCTGCAGAGAATGAATCAAAAAGAGCTGAAAGAACTCATCGAGTTTCTGATTGAAAAAGATATCGCCGAGTTCGAACTGGAACGCGGCGATGTAAAGGTCCGAGTAAAGCGAGCGGGTGAGCACGCGGCCGTTCCGGACTCACGGTATTACGCAGTCCATGCGGCCCAGACGCCGGTTCCCGAATTTGTCGCTGCCTCGGCCGCCGCGCCGCCACCGCGTAAGCCCGAAGAAGCTGCAGCTCCCGAAGTTGCCGAAGACCTCCATATTGTGCGTTCCCCGATCGTCGGGACGTTTTACGAGTCGCCGTCGCCGGGTTCGCCGCCGTTCGTGAAGTCGGGCGACAGCATTTCGGTGGGCCAGGTGCTTTGCATCGTGGAAGCTATGAAATTGATGAACGAGATCGAATCGGATGTAGCGGGGGAAGTGGTGAAGCGGCTGGTGACGAATGGGCAGCCCATCGAGTATGGGCAGGAACTGTTCGCCGTCCGAGCCCGGAAGTAAGGAATCGGGAAGTCTTAATTCGAGGCGCGCGTGGCGCGCCTTTTTTCCGTCCCGGAGGACGTCTCACGACAGCGAGCTCGCGGAAGCGGTTCCTGTAATCGATCAGCATGTTTAAAAAGATTCTCATTGCGAATCGTGGCGAGATTGCCCTTCGCATCATTTGCGCCTGCAAGGAACTTGGCATTCGTTCGGTCGCGATTTATAGCGAGGCCGATCGGAATTCGCTCCCAGTTCGATTTGCCGACGAAGCCATCTGCATTGGGCCACCGCAGCTCGCCCAAAGTTATCTGAATATCCCGGCGGTCATCAGCGCGGCTGAGATCGCGAACGTCGACGCCATTCACCCCGGCTATGGCTTGCTTTCAGAGAACGCCAACTTTGCTGAGGTCTGCGAAGCCAGCGGGCTCAAGTTCATCGGCCCGACGCCTGAGGTCATTCGGCTGATGGGCGAGAAAGAAAAGGCGCGCGCTGCCATGAAGCAACACGGCGTGCCGATCCTGCCAGGATCCGACGGCGTGATTCCCACCGAACAAGAGGCGCTCGACTGGGCAAGGCAGGTGGGCTACCCGGTCATCATTAAGGCTTCGGCTGGCGGCGGCGGACGCGGCATGCGCATCGTGCGCAACGAAGAAGATCTGCCCGGCTTGTACCGGCAGGCTCAGTCAGAAGCGGCGGCGGCTTTCGGCAACGGGGACCTCTACATGGAGAAATATGTAGAGCATCCGCGGCATATCGAGTTCCAGATTCTGGCGGACGAACACGGCAATGTCGTAAGTCTTGGCGAGCGCGAGTGCTCGATTCAGCGCCGGCATCAGAAGTTGCTCGAAGAATCGCCATCACTACAGGTCACGCCGGAACTGCGCAAAGAAGTCGGCGATATTCTCTCGAAGACTCTCAGCGCAGTCGGCTATCGCAATGCGGGAACCATCGAGTTCCTGATGGACCAAAATAAGCGTCTCTATTTCATCGAAATGAACACGCGCATCCAGGTCGAGCATCCGGTAACGGAGATGGTCACGGATGTGGACCTGGTGAAAAGCCAGATCATGATTGCGCAAGGGGCGAAGCTCAGCGATGTGTTGCTGGGGCCGATCGTGCACCGTGGCCACGCCATTGAATGCCGCATCAATGCGGAGGATCCAGAAAAGTTCACGCCCTCGGCGGGCAAGATCACTACGTTTCATCCTCCCGGCGGCACTGGCGTCCGACTCGATACTGCCGCCTACGCCGAAGGTACGATCCCTCCGTATTACGACTCGTTGATCGCGAAGTTGGTGGTCCGCGGGAAAGACCGCGCCGAAGCCGTGTCGCGCATGTCGCGCGCCCTCGAGATGTTTATCATCGAGGGGATCAAGACCACGATTCCACTCCATCGCCGCATTCTGGCTGATCCTGAGTTCCGGGCAGGGAAGTTCGATACCGGCTACATCGAGCGCTTTCTGGCGCGCATGGCAGAAGCCAAGAAAGCGGAACAGAAGACCGAAGCGGTGCGCTGATGTCAGATCAGTTCCCTCCTCAGGCCCATCCAACCCAGTTTGAAAGGTAGAGAAAGGCCCCCCGTGTCCGGGTCAGCCTCGGTCCGGCCCCGTCTGGCCCAGGTTCCCGCGAATCGGAACCGCCCTACCCCTCATAGTTCTCAGTCGCCGCCTCTGATTTCTTGGTTCAACCTCGTATCAAACTGAAACTAAGACAGATAAAAATATTGTCTATAGTGCTATAGTTATGTATAACACTATGCGTGCTGAGGATCATTGCCCGCTTAACCGACTTGGCACAGGAGATGGATTCCATGAAATCACTTCGCCTCACCCTCCCGCTGGCTCTTCTGCTGATGTCCAGCGCCAGCTTCGCCCAGTCCGATCGACAGAAACCCGAGCCACTAAAGTCCGAAGCGCAAACGTCATTCGACCAGATCAAGACCCTCGCCGGCTCCTGGCAAGGTGTTGCCAGCATGAACCCTCCCATGGAAGGCATGGACAAAGCTCCCATGGAAATCACCATGCGCGTCACCTCTAGAGGGAATTCTCTCGTGCATGAGATGCGCGGGGCAGGCACTGCCGACGATCCGACGAAGTACGATCACCCGGTCACCATGTTCTACGTCGATGGAGGCCGCCTCTACCTTACGCACTATTGCGACGCCGGCAACCGTCCTCGCATGACCGCCAAACTTTCTCCCGATGGCAAAACCATCGATTTCGATTTCGTTGATATGACCGGTCCCAATGATTACGGCCACATGAAGCATGCGGCCTTTACCATTATCGACGCGAACCACCACACGGAAGATTGGACCTACCTGATGCCGGGCGACAAGCCGATGCACGCGCACATGGATCTGGTGCGCGAGAAGTGATCGCCCATTTCGGAGGAGCGGATAACGCTCCCCGCTCCTCCATACCAGCACGGCAAGACTCGGCCCTCGAAGTCGGAACGAATTCAACGGTGGCGGATGGAAACCATGACAAGCAATGTGATCAGCAAAGCCGGAATCTGGATCCGGAAAGCCTTTGGCCCGGATGAGCGCGTCGAGGGAGTTTACAAAATTAATCTCCATCTCCTGCGCCTGATGTTTGTGCTGATCCTGGTGTATGTCGCCCGGGACTCGTGGTTCACGATCCTCACTCGTCAAGGTCCATGGGACCCTCTTCACGCGATGGCGTACTGCGTTTGGGCAGCGTACTCGACGTTGTTCTTTTTCGCCTTGTTTCAGCCGCTCAAGTGGATTCCACTGGTATTGTTTGAGATTGTCTACAAGGCGATCTGGCTCGCGATTGTCGCGTACCCACTGTGGTCTTCGCATCAGCTCGCGGGTTCGGCGGCCGAGCCGCTGACCGACGCATTCCTGTGGCTGCCATTGCCGCTATTGGCGGTGCCCTGGGGCTACACGTTCCGAACGTATTTTCGTTTTTGGGGAAAGGCAAAGAGTGTCTCGGTGCAGGCCGTTACGCGTGTTGCGGCCTAGCATTCTCGAAATAACAGGAACCTGGAATGGATCTCGAGTTCAACGATCGTCAGCCGATCTACCGCCAGCTTCGCGACCGCGTGGTCGCGATGATCCTGGATGGAGTTCTCAAAGAGAACGATCCGCTGCCTTCGGTGCGAAACGTCGCTGCGGAGTATCGCGTGAACCCTCTTACGGTGCTCAAGGGATATCAGGAACTAGTCGACGAGCAACTGGTCGAAAAACGGCGCGGGCTTGGCATGTATGTAAGGCCTGGTGCGCGCAAGCTGCTGCTCAAAGGCGAGCGGCAGAAGTTTTTGGGCGAAGAATGGCCGCGCATCCACGCCACCATCCAGCGCCTCGGCCTCTCGGCCGAAGAATTACTGGCATCCGAAAACGGCAGCGTCCGACCCGATCCGACGCAGGCCGAGCCCCCGGATTCCGGAAGCCTTCCCACTGAGGTTCATGATTCCGAGAAGAAGGAACGCTAACCATGGCATGCATTGAAGCACGCGGCCTCCGCAAGACATTCGGCTCGACCGTCGCCCTCGACGGTGTAAACCTGCGCGTCGAAGACGGCCGCATCGTCGGACTCATCGGCCCCAACGGGGCAGGGAAGACCACGGCGCTGAATGCGATCCTCGGCCTCACTTCGTATGAGGGCGATCTCCGCGTCCTCGGCCGCGATCCCTGGACCGAGCGCGACCGGCTCATGCGCGATGTCTGCTTCATAGCCGACGTCGCCGTGCTCCCGCGCTGGATGCGGGTTTCAAACGCGCTCGATTACGTTGCAGGCGTGCACCCGCGCTTCGACCGCGCCAAGGCCGAGGCCTTCTTAGCCCGCACCTCCATCCAGCAGTCGAGCAAGGTGCGCGAGCTTTCGAAAGGCATGGTCGCGCAACTGCATCTCGCGCTGGTGATGGCGATCGACGCGCGACTGCTTGTTCTCGATGAGCCCACGCTCGGCCTCGACATTCTCTATCGCAAGCAGTTTTACGACGCGCTCTTGACCGATTACTACGACCGCAGCCGCACCATCGTGGTCAGCACCCACCAGGTCGACGAAATCCAGAACGTTCTGACCGACCTGCTCTTCATCGATCGCGGCCGCATCGTGCTCCAGAGCACCATGGACGACTTCGACACCCGCTTCACCGAACTCATCGCGCGCCCCGATGCGCTCACCGCCGCCCGCGCCCTGGGTCCCCTGTACGAGCGTGAGGTGTTGCACCAATCCGTCCTTTATTTTGACGGCGCCGACCGCAATCAACTGGCGCGGCTCGGCGAAGTCCGTACCCCCTCAATCGCCGATCTCTTCATCGCCGTGATGACGCACACAAACGCAGCCTCAGGCGCGAACGCGCCCGCAAGCTCATCCAGCGTTGACCGCCGCTCAGATTTGAATGGAGTTGCCCGATGAACACCACCGCCAGCACCATGCCTGAAGCATTCGACTCCCAACCCGCCGCGCCACTCGCGGCCGTTCACCCTTACTATTGGTCGGTGCGGAGAGAACTCTGGGAGTATCGCTCGGTATATATCGCGCCGCTCGCCGCCGCGGGAGTATCGATTCTGGGTTTCCTCTTTGTGCTGCCTCACTTGACCCACCTGGAACCAATATCGATGCCCCTCGATCACACCCGGCACGACATCTCGCAGCCTTACGACCTCGCCGCCGCCCTCATCATGGGCGCCGCGTTTCTGGTCAGCATCTTCTACTCGCTCGATACGCTCTACGGCGAGCGCCGTGACCGCAGTATTCTCTTTTGGAAGTCGATGCCCGTCGGTGATCTCACCACCGTACTCGCGAAAGCCACCGTCCCACTTGCGATCCTGCCGTTGTTCTCGTTTGCCGTTTCGGTTGCTACAACCGGCATCATGTTTTTGATGAGCAGTGCGGTCCTCGCTGCCCATGGGCTGAGCGTCGGTTCCCTCTGGGCGCAGCTCCAGGCGCCCACGGTCTTATTTCTCCTGCTCTATCACCTCGTCACAGTGCACATGCTGTGGTACGCGCCCGTCTACGCATTTTTGCTGCTCGTCTCCGCCTGGGCGCGCCGTGCTCCTTTTTTGTGGGCTGTAGTGCCCGCGCTCTCGATCGCCATTTTCGAGAAGATAGCGTTTCACACCCAATACTTCACGAACTTCGTTCAAGAGCGCATCATGGGCGGCAGTAACACACTGGGCATGCAGACCGATTGGCCCGTCCATCCGGGTATGCACCTAACACCTCTGAGATTTCTGATGATGCCCGGCCTCTGGGGCGGCCTGATCGCAGCCGGCATTTTCCTCTGCGCCGCCGCGCGCGTACGCCGCTACCGCATGCCCAACTGAACATCCAGCCCCTGCGAAAGGCAGAGGAGTCACCCGAGAAATCCGTCGCAGCTATTAAAATGACAGCGCGCAATGAATCTCTTACTGCCACGCCTGTACCCGATTCTTGATCGTGGCTATTTCGCTGACGGAGGCCGCCTGCTCGCTGCAGCTGAAGAGCTTCTCGCCGCGGGCGTGACCGTGCTGCAATATCGCAACAAAAACGGCAGCGCACGCCAGATGCTCGACGAAGCGATGCAACTGCGCGCGCTCATTCAGAATCGCGCCCAGTTTTTCATGAACGATCGTGCCGACCTTGCTGTTGCCGCTGGCTGCGATGGGGTGCACGTCGGCCAGGACGATCTCTCGCCCGAAGGTGCGCGGCGCGTCATCGGCAATCAGATGTGGCTTGGTGTCTCGACTCATAATCCTGAGCAGCTTCGCCTCGCCGATGCGACCTCTGCGGACTACCTCGCTATCGGGCCCGTCTTTCAGACCAGCAGCAAAGAGAAGCCCGACCCCGTCGTCGGCCTGGAAGGTGTGCGCCTCGCCCGCTCGCAGACCCGCAAGCCGGTGGTTGCCATAGGCGGCATCACCCGCGCGAATGCTCGCTCCGTGATCGATGCCGGCGCGGACTCAGTTGCCGTGATCGCCAACCTGCTTCACAATCCCCGCAAATCAGCAGAGGAATTTTTCCGCATCTTGCGGTAAAGTCATGGCACTCCGCTGTGGGCTGGGCCCGCGTCTCCGGGCCAGCATGCGGCTGTCCGCGGCCATGCCAAAACGCTGCGGGAATCCCGACGACACACCCTAGGAGGGTCGTGAGCACGCGGACTAACGAACTGACCCCAGCTACATCCGCCAGCGATTGGGCCATTCATTCCCAGCAAGACAAGGAACTCGTTCAGGGGCTTGGTTTGACCAGCGCCACCATGCTGGTGATGGGCTCCATGATCGGGTCGGGCATCTTTATCGTTTCGGCGGAGATTGCACGCGAGGTGAACTCACCTGCGCTGCTTATCGGAGCCTGGCTGGTCACCGGTTTCATGACGATTGCGGCCGCTCTGTGCTACGGCGAACTCGCCGCCATGATGCCCAGGGCTGGCGGCCAGTACGTTTACTTGCGCGAGGCGCTGGGTCCGATCTGGGGATTCCTTTACGGCTGGACGCTCTTCCTCGTCATTCAGACCGGCACGATCGCAGCGGTCGGCGTGGCTTTCGGAAAATTTCTTGGCATTTTCGTGCCCTCGATCTCCTCTTCCCATTGGATCGTTCATCTCTGGAAAGTGCCGCCGATCCGGCTTGGCCCGATGACGCTCGGCAATATGGACGTTGGGCTGAACACGCAGAACTTCGTCGCGATCCTCTTGGTGGTCTTTTTGTCTGTCGTGAACGTCTTCGGCCTGAAAACGGGCGCGATCATTCAGAACATCTTCACCGCCGCGAAAGTCTCCGCGCTGCTCGGATTGGTTGCCTTCGGGCTGCTGCTCGGGCGCAATTCCACCGCAATCCTGGCGAATTTCCACGGCAATTTCTGGCACAACGCAGGCCTGGGTGCAATGCACGACCTGGGAGCGGGAGTGCTTGTCAGCACTCTCACCGTGCTGGCGGTCGCTCAAGTCGGATCGCTTTTTTCCGCCGACGCGTGGAACAACGTCACTTTCACGGCTGGCGAGGTGAAGAACCCGAGCCGCAACCTGCCCCTTTCACTCGCAATGGGGACGGGCGTCGTTATTGCGCTCTACATCGCGTGCAATTTTATTTATCTAAGCACGTTGCCGCTCTCGGGCGATCCCGGCGGGGGCACCCTGCTCGAGCGCGGCATCCAGTTCGCACCCGAGGACCGGGTCGGCACGGCAGTCATGAGCGTTCTTTTCGGTCCGGCCGGCGGCGCACTGATGGCGATCGCCATCATGATCTCAAGCTTCGGCTGCAATAATGGCCTGATTTTAGCGGGCGCGCGAGTCTACTATGCGATGGCGAAAGACGGCTTGTTCTTCCGCAACGTCGCCAGGCTGCATCCCAAATACAAAACGCCTGCCGTGTCGCTGATGGTGCAGATGGTCTGGACGTGCATCCTCTGCATCTCAGGCAGCTACGGGCAATTGCTCGACTACATTGTTTTCGCGGTGCTGGTGTTTTATATCCTCACGATTCTGAGCCTGTTCGTGTTGCGGCGGACGCATCCCGATGCGAAACGTCCGTACAAGGCCGTAGGTTACCCGGTGCTCCCCGCGATTTATATTGTGATGGCTTTGTTCATTGATGTCGTACTATTGCGCTACAAACCGCAGTACACGTGGCCGGGACTGATCATCGTGCTACTGGGCGTCCCGGTGTATTACTTGTGGGCGCGAAGTTCCGGCGCCACCATGGCGAGAGAATAACGGCGACTAAGAAGTTCAGCGCGGGCCTGTCATCTGGGACCTGCGATGAATGCGGCAACCAAACTCTGCAGGAGATCTGAATGGCGAATCTGTTAGCCAAGAAACCGCTGGACCTGATCATGTCGGAAGCGCATGAAACCGGCGAGCACAGCTTAAAGCGCGCTCTGGGCGCGGGCAACCTGATCTCGCTGGGCATTGGCGCGATCATCGGCACAGGCATCTTCGTGCTCACCGGAGCCGCATCCGCGCAGTACGCCGGACCGGCGATCGTCTTCTCGTTCATGCTGGCGGCTCTGGGATGCGTCTTCGCTGGCCTCTGCTATGCCGAATTCGCCTCGATGATTCCGGTCGCGGGTTCGGCTTATACCTACGGCTACGCGACGCTGGGCGAGATTTTTGCCTGGATCATCGGTTGGGATCTGATTCTCGAATACGCATTCGGCGCGGCGACGGTTGCGTCTGGTTGGAGCGGCTACGTTCTGAGCTTTCTGCAAGACTTCGGCATCCACATTCCTCCTGCGATTGCGGGTACGCCGGGCGCGCAATTCGTCCAGTACAACGGGCGATGGGAAGCCTTGGGAAGGATCTCGAAGACTCTGGCGGCGTATCACATCGATCCGGCCACGCTTCCGCACGCAACCGGAGTGTTCAACTTCGTTGCATTCTTCGGCATCGCCCTCATGACGACGATTCTTGTAATCGGGATCAAAGAATCGGCCAATCTGAACTCCTTCATCGTGGTGGTGAAGGTTTGCGTGCTGCTGATTTTCATCGGGTTGGGTGTGCAGTACATTCTCGGCCACATGCAATCAGCGAACAACAACTGGACGCCGTTCCTGCCCCCGAACGAAGGTGAATTTGGAAAGTATGGTATGTCGGGTGTGATCCGCGCCGCCGGAGTAATTTTCTTTGCCTACATTGGGTTCGACGCCGTGTCGACAGCGGCGCAGGAGGCGAAGAATCCGAAGCGCGATATGCCCATCGGTATTCTGGGATCGCTGGTGATCTGTACCATCCTCTATATTCTGGTCGCGGGCGTGCTGACCGGCCTGGTGAAGTACAACACCCTGAACGTTCCGGATCCGATCGCAGTGGGCATCGACCAGACGGGCAAGAGCTGGGGAAGCTTCCTGGTAAAGCTGGGCGCGATTTGCGGCCTGACCAGCACCATGGTGGTGATGTTGCTCGGGCAGTCACGCGTCTTCTTCTCCATGTCGCGCGATGGTCTTCTGCCACGCTGGGCGAGCGCGATTCACCCGAAGTTCCGCACGCCGTACATCTCTTCAATTCTGGTGGGCATTTTCGTCGCAATCTTCGCGTCGGTGATTCCAATCTCCGTGCTGGGTGAGCTGGTGAGCATCGGCACGCTGCTCGCATTTGTGATCGTGTGTGCGGGCGTGTGGACGATTCGCCGCACCAATCCCGAACTGCCGCGGCCCTTTAAGACTCCGTGGGTGCCGTTCGTTCCGATCATGGGTATTGCGATTTCACTGCTGATGATGCTGGGCCTACCGGGCGACACATGGATCCGGCTGATCGTCTGGCTGGTCATCGGGATGGTTTTGTACTTCACGTACGGCCGGCATCACAGCCGGGTGCAGCTCATGGCATCGGGTGTCGAGCCGGGCCCCCCCAAGGTAATGGCGGACTGACCACCAGCTCTCGCCGTGAGAGTCGTCCGATAACATTGATACGAATCGATGCACAAGGCGGCCTGCGTGGTCGCCTTTTGTGTTTTCCTGATGTGTGGGCACGGCAGATTTCTTTCCGGCATCCCGGGTTCGGCATTGGCTTGCGGTTCGGCATACCATAGAGGCATTGTGAAAATCGTCACTGCAGCCGAGATGCGGGAGATTGATCGCGCGACCAGCACGCGGTTCGGCGTTCCTTCGCTGACCTTGATGGAGAACGCGGGCGCTGCTGTAGCCACCGCCGCCAGAGAGTTATATCCCCATGCAAAACGTGTGACCGTGGTTTGCGGGAAGGGCAATAACGGCGGCGACGGCCTCGTGGCCGCGCGACTGCTTCATGAGCGCGGATGCGACGTGCTTGTCTTGTTGCTCGCAAAACCCGAGGACTTGCAGGGCGATGCAGCGGTGATGTTTGCAAAGCTGCCGGTGAAGGCAATCGCGATCACGGAGCCTTCGACCTTCGAGAGCGAGGCAGTGCGTGCGGCGCTCGCATGCGATCTGGTACTCGACGCGGTTTTGGGCACAGGCTTCCGGCCGCCGGTGAGCGGTTTATATGCGAAAGCGATTGAGGCGATGAATGCTCGAGAGAAGACGCCTATCATCGCGGTCGATATTCCATCGGGCGCCGATGCCGATGCGGTGACTCCGCAAGCCGGCCTTATTGCGCGCGCCAGCGCCGTCGTGACGTTCACGGCGCCGCGTCCGGCGCATGTGTTTGGCGCGCTGGCCTCCGGGCCGACGATCGTCGCGCCCATTGGGTCGCCAGCCGAGGCGATCGTTTCATCCCTGAAGCTGAATCTCATCACAGCGCAGCATCTTGCCGAAATTGTTCGGCCGCGTCCCGCGGAAGCGAATAAGGGCAGCTACGGACATGTGCTTGTCCTAGGCGGGTCATTCGGCAAAGCGGGAGCCGCAGCCATGGCTGGGATGGCGGCTCTACGAGCAGGTGCGGGCCTGTCGACCATCGCAACAGCGCGCGGAATTCTGAACGTGGTTGCCGGTTTTCATCCCGAGGTGATGACCGAACCTCTCGCCGAAACAAACGAGGGAACCATCGCAGGATCGGATTTCAGGTCGGGAAAGCTGGACGAGCTTGCGAAGGGCAAGACAGTGCTCGCTATAGGTCCAGGCATCTCGAGAAATCCAGAAACTGCTCAGCTTGTCCGCGATGTAGTCAAGAAGTACACGATGCCCATCGTGCTCGATGCAGATGGGCTCAACGCCTTCGACGGGAAAACACAGGAGTTGAATGGACAAGGAAAGTCGTTGGTGATCACGCCGCATCCCGGCGAGATGTCGCGGCTTAGCGGACTGTCGATTCCCGATGTGCAGAAAGATCGCGTGGGCTTGGCACGAAGGTTTGCAACGCAGCACAAACTCACGGTCGTTCTGAAGGGACATCTCACGGTCGTTGCATTCCCCGACGGCGAAGCGTGGATCAACCCGACGGGCAATCCTGGCATGGCCACCGGCGGCACGGGCGATGTTCTCACAGGCATGACGGCCGGCCTCATGGCGCAACATGCCGGGAACATTCCGCTCGCGGTGTTGGGAGCGGTATATTTGCATGGCTTGGCCGGAGATAGGGCGAGAAACTGGACGGGCGAGCTATCGCTGGTGGCGACCGACCTGATTCGGTGGATGCCGTCCGCGTTCAAGGCACTACGAGCGGGAGCCAAGCGGGGGGCCGTAAGATTTTAGTCGCGCGAACGATCCCTACTTTTTCAGGGGCTGATGGTCAAAGCTGATCACCCGTGTGATCTTCCACACCCCGTCCTTGTTCTGCCACAACTGAACGAATTTCGCTTCACCGACGTTGCCCGGATCTCCAGGATGATGGAAGGTGTGCACGCCGATCTCGACCGCTCCGTAGTTGGCGAGTGGATAGACTTCGAGCGTGCCCGGGACTAGCTCGCGCGTGACCTTATGGCAGATGTTTTCGCGGAGCGCATCAAGCAGAGCTTTCTTTCCGACCGCAAGGCCGGTTTTGTCGTGATAGAACTCGAGGTCGTCGGACACGAGGGTGGCGATGGTAGCGAGATCGCACTGATTGTAGGCATCGAAAAACCTGGTATCGAGGGCCTGCACCGTCTTGAAGAGATCGGCAGCCTGATCCTCATGAGCGGATTGGGCGGTGCAAACGATAGGGATCAGCGTCACGGAACAAAGCACAGCGGCGAGAAGAATCTTTCTTGTCATTTGAGCAGAACTCCCGTCGGGATTCACGTCTTGTAAGTGTTTACGGAACTCTGGCGGCGATTGTTCCTTCTACGCCGACTCAGACGTGAATTCGGACGCATATTCCCGTGGACTTGCCCGGCGGCAGGAACCGCCCTACGATTTCCAGAAAATGATCCTGGCCAGGTAACGCGGCGAGAGGATTACGCGACGCCTTTCGATATTTGGCGTCTAGCGGGAGGCTTGTGCACAAGAAATTGCTTCGCGAATTTGAAGACTTCGCGCGGACCGCCCCTTCGGCAACCGCCCTGATGGAACTGATCTCGCAGCGCCTGCACAAGGAGATGACGCGCTACAACTGGGTGGGCTTTTACCTGGTCGATCCCCACGATTCAAACATTCTGGTCGTCGGGCCGTACGTCGGGAGTTTTACCCCGAATATGCGTATTCCCCTGAACGTCGGTCTATGCGGCGCGGCGGCTAGCACAGGGGTTTCCGTTGTGGTGGATGACGTCACCAAAGATTCTCGTTATCTGGCGGGATCCTCTCTGGTGAAGTCGGAAATCGTGGTGCCTATCTTCGTGAAGAAGAAACTGATGGGAGAATTGGACATCGAGAGTTACTTTACGAATGCTTTTCCCAAGCCTGAGCAGGAGTTTGCGGAAGCGTGTGTAAAAGTTGTCCAAGGCTATCTGGAAAAGAAAACTTGATCGCACCCCCATCTCTCGTAAGCCAGCTTCTTGCTGCCAAGCGACGAGGCGATGGTGTTCATGCTCGCGAAATCGGCGGCATGTCGTCTAATCACATGATGACGACGCTGCGCGCCTGCCTGTTTGCAACCTTGCTGCTTCTCACGCCTTTGATCGCGTCAGCTCAGGGCGATGGCTGGGCGCAAAGCAGTTTTGCCGATAGTGGGCTGTCCGAACCCAAACTTCGCGTTATGAGCGCCGCTATCCGCTCCGATCAATTCAAGAAAATCGGAAGCATTGCGATTGCCCGTCACGGCAAGCTCGCGTTTGAAGATTACCTGGAAGGCGATGCCGCCACGTTGCGCGACACGCGCTCTGCCACCAAGTCGATCACCGATATCTTAGTGGGGATCGCTTTGAAGCAGGGAAAACTGCCTGGCGTGAATGCACGCGTCCTGGATCTCCTGCCCGAGCGGGCGCGCCAAATGCAAAATCCCGATCCCAGAAAATTGGCCATTACCCTCGAAGACTTCCTCTCCATGAGTTCGCCTCTTGAGTGCGACGACTGGAACGATGCCTCTCGGGGTAACGAAGAGCGAATGTACCTGGTGGAAGATTGGGCGCAGTTCATCCTCGATCTCCCCGTTCGTGGCCGAATGCGTCTTGGAGAGAAACCTGAAACACCGGAGTACGGACGTTTTTTCAGCTATTGCACGGGCGGGGTGTTCGTGCTCAGCGAAGTTCTATCGCGCGTTACGGGGTTCAGGACGGATCGCTATGCGCAGCAGAACCTGTTCGCCCCGCTCGGCATAGTGAGCGCAGAGTGGGTCTACTCGCCGTTGAACGTACCGCAGACCGGTGGCGGATTGCGCCTTAGCACGCGAAGTCTACTGAAGATCGGACAGATGTATCTTGACGGTGGCAGCTGGCATGGGCAGCAGATCGTGCCGCAGGATTGGGTACAGAACTCCACCCGCCCACATGTTCGCATCGACGACGCAACCGAGTATGGCTATCTCTGGTGGATCAAGTCATTCAAGAGCGGCAACGAAAGCTACCCCGCATTCTTTATGTCGGGTAATGGAGGCAATAAAGTTGTCGTCGTTCCCAAGCTTGACCTGGTGGCAGTGATTACCAGCACGAACTTCAATACGCATGGTATGCACGAGCAGACGGAACGAATCCTCACCGATTACATTTTGCCCGCAGTGAAGCAGTAAAATGTCGGCGCCCTCGATGCGCTGTCCTTTCGTACATTGCCTTTCTGGTCACTGCCCTAAATAGCATTGAAGAGACGTAACTTACTGGCTATTGGTCCAATCATCTTCGCGCGAAACCGTACCTGTTCCTCGGTAATCTGCCGTAACCGTGGAGGCGGTGCCATAGTTCGTTTTGGCTATGACCCACTTCCCCCAACCGCACCCAAGCAGGCGCGCGGCGCGGGTCCAACTGGGCGGTTCCGTCCAGGCTGCGATCCGGTTTGATGATGGCCAGCGTTCACGAGGCAAACTCTATTCCATCTCCACCACGGGTGGCATGCTCAAGCTGGCGAAAGCCATGAGCGAAGGCGATTTCGTGGAGATCGGTTTTCAAACCAAGGCCGGAACCGTAATCGGTATGGCGGAAATGCTGCTGCCGGCGCGGCAGGCGACCGACGGCATTTTGCAACCCTTTCGCTTTATCGCACTGGGTGATGACGACCACCGAAATTTGAGGATGGCGGTGCAGTCGGTGGCGGATCAAAGCTTTCTGCGCAGCAGTTCGGGGCTGAGCCCGGCTCCAAAAGCGCTCTTTTAAAATCTCAGGTTTTCCGGAGCGCCGTTTTGATTTGGCGTGGGCGCCGGACCCCACAGCCTCGCCCGTTATACTGGTGCTGAGATTTGTCTCAGCATGGGCACCCAAGAAATCACCACCCAGTCGGAGCAAGAAACGATTGCATTCGGACGGTCATTGCCCGAGTGGCTGACCCCACCCAAGATCGTCTTGTTGCGTGGCGACTTGGGAGCCGGTAAGACTACCCTGGTGAAGGGAATCGCATCCGGTTTTGGGGCGGCTAGGGAACAAGACGTGACCAGTCCTACCTTCACGCTGATACACGAGTACCGCGGCCCGCAGGCGGTTCTTTATCACATCGACTTATACCGGGTGGAGACGCCGCGCCAGTTGGAGACGCTCGGGCTCGACGACCTGATCACTGACAACAGCGTGCTTCTGATAGAGTGGGGCGATAAGTTCCCACGATTCGTGCGTGAGCGGGACGTCGAGATCACGCTTGACCGGCTAGGGGAAAGTGATCGTAGGATTCGCGTGACCTCTCGCTGATGGTTATTGCCTGCCCGCCTTCATGAGCCGTACGAGACGATTTGCAGCGTTCGGAGCGGCAGGGCTGCTCTCAATGCGGATACGATTTCTGAGGCCTACTACCCCAAATCGTACCGAGGAGTTTTACACCGCTGCGCGGGGCTTGCAGTTCTCTGTAGCGGTGCCGATCAGAAACTAATGAGATCTTATGCCGATATCCGGCGAAAAAAATCTTCAAGCATGACCAAAGGCCGAGTCTCATGATGTCTACAAACCAGGCCCGCAAGTCCAAAAGTGTGCATAGCCCATCCTAGATAAGGGTTGCGGCTTTTTCCTTCGAAAACGAAAATCCAAGATTGGCCAGGTGCATCTAAACAATGATGTAAAAAGGTCCTCTGCCCGGCTGCGCTGAGCACGGATTGGCTTATTCTTGGACCATCTTATCTTTAAAATGGAGAGTTTCCGTTTGAGCGTCCTTGCAAGGGCCTGCGAAAATTCAGGTGTTCATAAACCGCACTTCCGATGGCTGAGTTGTCTTGGAATCATGCTCGTCGTGTTGCTGAAGATTTCCCTCGCCCAGAATCAGATTCCTGTTTTGGAGCCGTCGCCTCAAGACACTTCGCAAACCGGCAACACAGTTGCTCCTGTCATTTCTGAGCAAGCGACGCCGATCCAGGATTCCCCTGCTCCAGCGGAACAGCCGAGCAAGCCGGGAAGTTTGATAGGAACGGTGCTGGATCAGTCGGGAGCAGTCAGCGTCGGGACCGTCGTCCGGTTAACGTTGGGCGATAAATCCGCCTACCGAGAGGCGGTTTCCGGAGATAACGGACAGTTTTCGTTCACGGACGTTCCGCCGGGACATTTCCAGCTTTCGGTGAGTTCAAGTGGCTTTGGCAACGAGCTTTACTCTGGTGACCTGGCGTCCGGGCAGACGTTTCTGGTTCCACCGATGGTGCTTTCCGTGGCAACTGTGGTGACGGACGTGAAGGTCACAGTCGACCCCGTCGAAGTGGCAACCGAGCAGGTGAAAGAGCAAGAACAGCAGCGGGTGCTTTTAATCATCCCGAACTTTTACGTCACCTATCACGAGGACGCGCCTCCGCTCACTACGAAGCTCAAATACCAGCTTGCATGGAAGTCCACAACCGACGCATTCACACTCTTCGGCACTGCGTTTCTCGCCGGGTTGGAGCAGGCGGGCGATCAATACGGAGAGTTTGGTCAAGGCGCGCAGGGGTATGCCAAGCGGTTCGGCGCAGCCTACGCGGACGTCGCCGTATCAACCTTTCTTTCCGGCGCTATCCTCCCCTCGGTGCTGAAGCAAGATCCACGTTACTTCTACAAAGGCACCGGCAGCACACGGTCCCGCATTTTGCGCGCGGTTGGCAATTCCGTGTGGTGCAAAGGGGATAATGGCCGCTGGCAGGTCAATTACTCGAATATCGTGGGGGCGTTTGGCGGTGCCGCAATCTCCTCCACGTACTATCCCACCCAGAACCAGGCAGAAACGATTCTGTCGAATGGATTCATCCGGATGGGGGAGAGTTCGTTGGCGGGAATCTTTCAGGAGTTCATTGCCAAACGGCTCACCAAGACGCGCAAGAGCCCTCCACAGCCCTAGGCGAAGAGCGACGCTTAACCAGCAATTCTCAGAATCCCATGATGTTGTAGCCGCAATCGACGTAGATGGTCTCTCCGGTAATTCCGGAACTGGCGTCGGATGCAAGAAATACCCCCGTCGAACCGACTTCCGAGACTTCCACATTGCGGCCGAGTGGCGCCCGCTCGGCGTGCGACTTCAGCATGTCTCCAAGGCCGGAGATGCCGCGCGCTGCCAGGGTCTTGATGGGGCCCGCTGAGATGGCATTCACACGAATCTTTTTCTTGCCTAGATCGGCCGCCAGATAGCGGACCGAGCACTCCAGCGCTGCTTTTGCGACCGCCATGACGTTGTAGTGAGGCACGACTTTTTCTGCGCCGTAGTACGTCATAGTCAGGATGCTGCCGCCGTCCTCCATCAGCGGTACCGCGCCGCGCGAAACCGCGATCAGCGAGTACACGCTTACATCGTGCGCAATGCGGAAGCCTTCTCGCGTCGTATGCACGAACTCACCTTTCAATTCCTCGGCGGGAGCGAAGGCCACACTGTGCACGAGTGCGTGCAGTTTCCCGTAACGCTCCTTGAGAGTCGCGAAAAGGCGATCGATATCTTCGTCTTTGGAGACGTCGCACATGTAAGCTTCGGCGCCGGGAAGCGACAGGATCAGATCCTTGGCCTCCTGTTCAAGCCGTTCGTTCTGGTACGTGATGGCCAACTTCATGCCTGCGGCGTGCAGGCCCTGCGCAATCGACCACGCAATCGAACGTTTGTTGGCGACACCGAAGACAACCGCGTTGCGGCCTTCGAGGTTCCACGACATAAGAGAGTCCTCCAATAAAAGCAGACCGCACAGGATAGCAGGCAGCCGCCGAGTCCGCGATCAACACCCACACCGGCAGAGGCATTAGTTGGCCAGCTTGGCCGCGCCCGATTGCTCAGCCGTGACTGGCCACGCTGAACTGATGAAGGCAAGGATGTAGACGCCGCCGATGAGGGCGAAGCCTCCGGCTAGACTGATATGCTCCGCGACGAATCCGACCGACATGCTGAGGGCGATTTGAAGGAAAGTGCCGGCGAAATAAAACGTGTTTTGCACGCGTCCCATGAAGTGGTTGGGCACCTGTTCCATCAGGCTGGAGTTCATGGCTACGCTGCTGACCCCACGCGCAGACCCCATCAAGCCAAATAGCAAAACCGCGATTACCAGCAGTCGAGAGAACGGCGAGAGAATCATGCAACTGGCCAGCACTGCCATCGACACAGCGATCGTCAGGCGCCAGCCAAGCCGCTCGATGACCCTGGGGGCGTACATGGCGCTCAGAAATGCGCCCAGACCCCAACCGCCATTGAGCCATCCATAACCGACTGCGCCGGCATGGAAGACACGGTCGCTGAGCGAGGGAATCACCACTACGCCCGTGGTCATGGCACCAAGAAAGAGCGCCCAACTGATGCCCAGCAGTACGACATTTGGACGGTCGCGCAGGAAATGAAGGCCATCGACCAGTTCGCGCCAGAAGCGCCGCTCCGCGACCTCGGCCGCGACCAAATCCGACTTGAGTTCATCGGGCCGGGGCACAACATGTCTCCCTCGGCGTACGGCAAAGTAGCAAAGGAAGGAAACGACATAGGTCGAGACGTCGATCAGGAGTACCCCGCCCAAGCCGATGTGGTTATAGACAAATCCAACCACCGCGCCCGCCATCAACCAGCCACCTTGAATGCCCGCTAACAAAAAGGTGTTGGCGTGAACAAATTCGTCTTCCGGTGTGAGTTCCTTAATGAGTGCTGTCACGGTAGGCCAGAACATCCAAAAGCCCGCAGCGACCAACATATTCATGAGGTAAAGCTGCCAGAGTTGGGCGCGCCTCATAAAAGCGAGCAGGGCGACAGCCAGAATGACGATGGCACGCGCCGCGTCCAACAACATCACCAGTCGCCGGCGGTCCTCGCGGTCGATGATGACGCCGGTGAAGGGCAGCATCAGCATGGCCGGAATGGTTTGTACTACGGCGAAGGTGCTAAGCGCGACCTCGGAATGCGTCGCCTGCAGAATGTGCCATGCGACGGCAGCCGAATTCATCCCGCTGCCCAGCATCGATATCACATTCGCCACGAGCACGTAGCGCAGTGCCCGCTTTTGCAGAATGGCGCGCATCTATTCACTCTAAACGAAAAGCAATAGCCGCCATATCGACAGCATGGTTCGCCGGATGCGACGAGGATCCAGAAAGGGAATCGAGACTCTTTGTTTCATCCGCGACTACTTCGGACGGGTGGTTTCTTCGAGGGAATCGGAAAGGAGCTTGGCCTTGTTGGCGAGAGTGCCGGCGCGCTGCAGATCGCCCTCCTGATCTGCGGCCTTTGCTTGCTCCACAAACTTCTTGATCTGATCCGCAGTTTCTTGCTGTTCGGCGCTGAGTGACCGCCCGGTGACCTTTTGCAAGTTGGCGTTCGCCTGATTCAGCAAGTCGGTGTTGGCGGCGCGCGTCTTGGCGGTTTGCTCGTCCGTCATACTCGGGGAAAGGTGAGTCGGAGGCGCCTCCGTACTGCCATGGGTGACCACTTTTTTGGGAGGAGTGTCCGGTGCATCCGCCGAGGGCGCCGAGGGCGGTTTCCTCTTGTGCTTCTTAGCAGTCGAAGACTTGGCCTGCGTTGATGATTGGCTGGTGGTCGGCGAACTGCTTTGCGGTTGAGCGGAAGGAGATGGGGATTGATCCGATTGAGACTGTACCGTAACCCGGCCATCGGAAGCCGTACGCGCGCCGCTTGTTCCCGGCAAAGCAGGGACACATAGCAGCACCCACAGGGCGAGTATGCCGGCCAGTAACATACCTAAGCTGTGATGCGCTGAAACACTCCAACGCCTCCTCCATTTTACGCTCGATCAAGCGCAGCAAACTGCAAGGAGAGGCGGCGATCTCGTCCCGAAGCGAATTTCTTTAGAAGCAATGAGTTACGCCCTTACTAATTAGCGCGGGTCAGGGCTTCGGTGCTGGTGGCTGGGGCAGATTGCGCAAGGGGAAGACGCAGCCGGAAGGTCGTCCCCGTGCCCGCTTTCGATTCGAAATCAACGTCGCCATGGTGCCATTGAAGGACTTGATAAGTCTGCGCGAGTCCAATGCCACTGCCCTCGGGCTTCGTAGTGAAATAGAGCTCGAAAATCTTGTCCTGGAGTTCCGGCGGAATGCCGGGTCCGGTATCGATGATTTCGGTGGTTACCAGCCCCTGCGAATCGCGAGCCCGGATGGTGAGAGCGCCTCCACTCGGCATCGCTTGGATGCCATTGATCACGACATTCAAGATCGCTTGTTTCATGAAGTCGCTATCGACCTTGACGGGAAGGGGTTGGTTCCGCAAAAGATCGAGCACGATCTTGACACCGTGCTGCTCGGCTTCCGGTTGGGCAAGCTGCACTACGCTTTCCAGTAGATCTCTGAAGTCAGTCGGATCAAGGACCAGGTCGCGCCGCGGGTAAATATCCATCAATCGTTGGACAAGGCGGTCCAGCCGATGAATCTCCGTATCGATGATGTCTGCATGCCTTCGGGTACCTGCATCCACTTGCTGCAGCTTGTGCTGCAGAAGATGAAGATGAAGCACAATGGCATTGATCGGGTTCTTGAATTCATGCCCAATTCCGCGCGTAACTCGGCTGCTGGCCGAAAGTCGGCGGGACATTTCGATCTCATCTTCGATCCGGCGCACCGATTCGCTGTCCCTCATGATGAGCAGCGCGCCAATCTGGGTGGCCTTCTCCTGGATGAAGTCCATCGAGATCTGAATGCGCTGATTGCCGGAAGTTTGAACTTCGCGCTGTCCGACACCCCGTCCGCGCCGAAAACAGTCCAGGATCACCGAACCGAGCGGGCTCGATTCAGAGAAAATGTCTGCCGCTTTCTGACCCAGCAGTTCGCCGCGCGGGCGCTGCAGGAACCGTTCCACGGATGCGCTCACCAGGACGACGCGGGTATCGCGCGTAAAGAGCATGAGGCCGTCCTGGAGGTTGGCCATCAATTGGTCGACATTGTCCTTGAGCGCCGAGAAAATTTCCTGCGCGTCCCGTACCCTGCGGCCGAGATGGGCAATTTTCAGGGTAACCAGTCCAACCTCGTCACTGGAATTTTCAAACATCGCAGGGTCCGTGCCCACGGAGACGTCATCTAGATTCCGGTTGATCTCACGCAACGGCCCCAGTGCAATATTTGAAATGAAGGCGGCGAGTATGAAGGAAGCTACGATCGATAAGGCCGAAAAGTAGGCCATGTGTTGCAGCTTCGGAGTCAACTCGCTTTTCAGAAAAACCGGAGAAATGCCGATCCGCACCGTGCCGAAATCGCGATTATTCAGTTCGAATGGATAGACGACATCGTAAACCGCCGGCGGCCCGTAAATGATGCGAAGCTGGTCGATGAACCGTGCTTTGGTCACCAGGCTGAAACTCGGACGCTCCGGAAGAATCTCATTCGTCTGCTTCAAACTATGCAGGATGACGCGATTGTTCAAATCGACCAGCGCAACATCCACCACGTCCTTGTAGATCGCTGCGCCATTCTCGATCTGATCATTCAGATATTTGTCAGTGCGAAGATATTCCTCAATGGCGGTCTGCACTTTCTTGGGATTGTCCGTGTCGACGCGCGTGCTGGTCAGATCCGGGACCGCGCGGTCCACATCGAGCCCTATATTTCGTGCGAGCGACTCGCTGTCATCGTTCACCGCGACCAGGCGAATGCGCAGGAACTGAGAAACGTACAGGTAGGAGAATGCTGCCACCAGCACAGTGATCAGAAACGTAATCGCCAGGACGATTTTGGATTTACGGCGCATTCACTCCTAGTGTTCGAGGACCGCCCCGAGCAAATTGCTTACCCGTCACTCCTCCTGCGGGCGACCTGATTCACCGCCAGCACTACCGTACTCTTTCAGTTTGTTATGCAGCGTCTTGAGGCTGATGCCGAGAATTTCGGCGGCGCGCGTTTTGTTGTTGCTGGTTGCCTCAAGCGTCTTCAGAATCAGGAGTTTTTCGGCCTCGCCCACGGTCGTGCCGACTCCGAGACGGACCGCGTCCGGATCATTGGCCGCCGGCCGCGTGGCAATCTGCCCGAATCCGGGAGGCAAGTGTTTCGTTTCAATCACAGCGCCTTCACATACGATCACTGCACGCTCGATGGTATTGCGCAATTCACGCACGTTCCCCGGCCACGCATATGTTTGAAACTGATTTAAAACAGCATCACTCACCGCCGAAATCTTGCGTTCATGCTTTGCGGCCATTTCGCTGACTAGGGCGTTCACCAGTTCGGGAATATCTTCCTTATGCTCACGAAGCGTGGGCATGTGAATGTTGAATACGTTGAGGCGGTAATACAAGTCGTTGCGCAATTCGCCTTTCGCCACGGCTTCCTCGGGCTGTTTATTGGTTGCAGCGAGGACTCTTACGTCGACGGAAGTTTCGACCTTGCTGCCCAGGCGGCGCAATTTCCGATCTTCCAGCACGCGCAACAGCTTTGCCTGCGTGCCGAAGGGCATCTCGCCAATTTCATCGAGCAGAAGCGTTCCACCCTCCGCCAGTTCGAAACAACCTGTCCGGCGCTCCAGAGCTCCAGTGAATGCTCCCTTTTCGTGCCCGAAGATTTCGCTTTCGATCAACGTCTCGGGAATGGCCGCGCAGTTGATCGGAACGAAGGGGCGGTTCTTGCGCGGGCTTAACTCATGAATCGTGCGCGCAACCATCTCCTTGCCGGTGCCGCTCGCGCCCGTGATCAACACCGAGGCGGTGCTTGGCGCGACCATCTCGATGAGGTGGAAGATCTCGAGCATCTTGCGGGAAGAACCGACCAGATGAACCAGTGAGCCGCTGTTCCGGATCTGCCGCTTGGCGGCCTCGAGTTCAGCGCGCGTGCCTTGCAGGGTGCTCGCATTCTGCAGGATGGTGCGCAGACGTCCGGTATCGACCGGCTTTTCAATGTAATCGTAGGCCCCCTTGCGCATGGCCTCGACCGCACTTTCGATCGATCCCTGCGCGGTCACCACGATGACCGTCGTATTGAAGTTCGGCTCGGCCAGGTGCTCCAGCAGTTTCATGCCCGACATGCGCGGCATCGCCAGGTCCGTGAGAACGATGGTAGGGTTCCATTCCGTGGCTTTTTCCAGCCCCTCCTGCCCGTCGCAGGCGGTTTCCACGCGGTATCCCCATTGCGCCACCGTTTCTGCGAGGCCGATGCGAGTGTTCTCGTTGTCCTCGACGATCAGTACTTTTTCCTGAGCCATAGTTGTCTTATTTGCGCTTGATTATTCCGGCTGCACACTCCCGCGGCAAGATGCTTTCCGGGAAGTTATCGCCTTCGAATGTGCCGCCAACTGCACATACCGAAGAAAAAGCGAAGCTATGTTTATCAAACTGAGACGTTTCTTGCAGCTTTGGGCTACAGCAACTTCTATTGTAAATCTAGGCGCTGATTAGGGTAATATTCTCCGTCGGTCCTTTCGCAGTAGCCTGTATTGCTGTAGAATCTTGCGTCATTGTAAATGGCTTGAGTTCCTGCCCTGGCGCACGTCCCTTTTGATTCACTGTATCGGCGCGTGTGAAGGATCTGGTAGTAAAAAGCAAGAAACACTGGCAGTCGAGACGTGAACAAGTTTGGTCTAGTTCCGGAGGATTACATGTCACTTTGTTGCGATGTAAGGAAAGGCTACTTCGCGAAAGCGGGCCTTTTATTCTTTCTTTCGATTTTCGTGCTCGGTGCGGCAGCCGCGGCACAGCAGCAGACGCCGCCGAAATTCGACCTCTTCGCCGGGTACCAATGGTTGAATCCCGGCGGGAATATTCCCGGTGGCACTCTCAACGGTTCCGTTCTGCCGTTCAAGTTGCCAAGCATGGCGGATGGATTCGGCCTTGCGGGCGCTTACAACTTCCACCCGAACTTCGCTCTGGAAGGCGACTTCGGTGGAAACTACAAGAGCGGAAACGATATCCAAACCTATTCCATCGGTCCGCGCGCAATGTGGCGCGGAGAAGGCGTGAACCTGTTCGCGCACACGCTGCTTGGATTGAACCACCTGAACACGGCCAGTTTCGGTGGACACAATGGAATCGGCGCGATTCTGGGCGGCGGCATCGATCTGCATTTGCTCAAGCATGTAGACTTCCGCCTGATCGAAGCTGATTACCAGTGGGCGCGGCAGAATTTCGCTGCGCAGGTTCCAGCCAGCCAACCCGACCTGCGCCGTCCGAGCTACGAAGGTGTGCGGTTGCGCACCGGCGTGGTGTTCGGATTTGGTGGAGCGCCGGTGGTCCCGCCCGCGGCAGCTTGCGCGGTTGATCACGCCGAAGTGATGCAGGGCGAGCCGGTCACCGCGACTGCAACCGCCAGCAACTTCAACCCCAAGCACACCCTTCAGTATGCGTGGTCCGGGAACGGCGGAACGGTGACTGGCAAGGACAACACCGCCACCATCGACACCAAGGGTGTTGCGGGAGGCAGCTACACGGTGACGTCGCATGTGACGGACCCGAAGATGAAGAAGGATAACGAAGCGTCCTGTACCGCGAACTACACGGTGAAGGAACCGCCGAAGAATCCTCCGACCATGACGTGCTCGGCGAATCCGAGCTCGGCGCAAGCCGGAACCCCGGTCACCGTGACTTGTACTTGTACGAGTCCGGACGGCGTGCCGGTTTCAGTGTCGGGCTGGTCCTCGACGGGTGGCACGGTTTCGGGTAACGGCAATGTGGCGACTCTGACCACGACCGGAGCTTCCGCTGGTCCGATTACGGTCAACGCAACTTGTACCGATTCCCGTGGCTTGACGAGCAACGCGTCGGCGCAGACCAACGTAGAAGTGCCGCCGCCGCCGCCGCCGAAGTCGAGCAAGCTGAGCCAGTGCGACTTCCCGAATAAGGTGAAGCCGTGGCGTGTCGATAACACTTGCAAGGCCATCCTGGATGACGTGGCTCTCCGCATGCAGCAGGAGCCCGACTCCAAGCTGGTCATCGTCGGAAACGCCGATCCGGCCGAGAAGCGCAAGAATCTGGCGGGTGAACGTGCCGTCAATTCGAAGGCCTATCTGTCGGGTGGTGAAGCGAAACAAGCCATCGATCCGAGCCGCATCGAAACGCGGACCGGCAACGCTGGCACCAAGACGGCCGAGTACTGGATCGTGCCTGCTGGCGCGACCTTCGACTCGACTGGGACCACACCGGTGGATGAGACCAAAGTGAAAGCCGTTCCGGATCATCCTCACAAGGCCCCGGCCAAGAAGAAAGCCCAGTAGTTGCAACAAGGTACATGGGCCGATCGGTTCCCGATCGGCCCATTTTTTTTGTTCCCTTAGGTAACTTGAATGGGGATGGTTACCCTGTCACGCTCCCTTCGCAAGGTATACTTTCCTGCGAGGGGCCGAAACACACCATGAAATGCAGATTCTCATCAGCTAAATGGCTGATTACATTCACGATCGTGCTGCTCTGCAGCGCGCCGCTGTGGGCCGGACAATGGACCGTACTGGGGCCGGATGGCGGGGACGTGCGTAGTCTCGCTTACGATCCGCATAACCCGGATCGGATCTTCCTTGGAACAAGCACCGGAACGATTTTCATGTCGACCGACGGTGGCCAGAATTGGGCCAGATTCGCTCATCCCGCCGCCGATGATTTCGTGCTCGATCACATCGCCATCAACCCGAAGGACTCCAACCTTATGTATGTCTCCGCATGGAGCGTGCAGAGCCAGCAGGTCGGAGAAGTGTTTCGTACTAGCGACGGCGGCAAAACCTGGGAACAGCTTTCCGGGATGCATGGCAAGTCCGTTCGCGCGATGGCCATTGCGCCCTCAGATCCGAACGTAATCGTGGCGGGTGCTTTGGATGGCGTTTTCCGCAGCAAGGACGGCGGCAACAACTGGGAACGCATGTCGCCGGCGGGTCATGCCGAAATCAAGAACATCGAATCGATCGCGGTCGATCCTCAGAATCCGAACGTGGTATACGCCGGAACCTGGCACCTGGCTTGGAAGACTCCGGACGGTGGCGCAACGTGGGAGCACATCAACAAAGGCATGATCGATGACTCTGACGTGTTCTCCGTCATCGTAGACTCCAGCAATCCGCAGAACGTCTTCGCGAGCGCTTGCTCCGGTATCTATAAGAGCACGAATGCCGGCGAACAGTTCAGCAAGATCCAAGGCATGCCCTTCTCGGCGCGCCGCACGCGCGTCCTGCGGCAGGATCCCGGCAATCCGTCGATCGTTTACGCAGGTACGACCGAAGGACTTTGGAAGACTGTTGACCTGGGCAAGACCTGGCGTCGCGTGAGCAATCCGGAAGTGGTGGTCAACGATGTTATGGTCGATCCGCGGAACTCGCAGCGCGTTCTGATTGCGACCGACCGCAGCGGTGTGCTGGCGTCCAATGACGGAAGCAACAGCTGGTCAGCGTCGAACCACGGCTATACCCACCGCTATGTGACGGCCATCGTCGCGGATGAAAAGGACCCCAACACGATGTACGTGGGTGTGGTCAATGACCGCGAATTTGGCGGTGTCTTTTACTCGCATGATGGCGGCCAACACTGGATGCAAAAGAGTGCGGGCCTCGGCGGCAAGGACGTCTTCTCGCTCAAACTGGCCAGCAATGGAGCCCTGGTAGCGGGAACCAACAAGGGTGTTTATATGCTCGCCGCCAACGGCAGCGAGTGGCACCCGATTAACGAAGTGATCGAAGAAAAAACCGGCAGCAAGATCGTCGTGAAGAATGGTAAGAAGGTGAAGGTCGCAACCAAGACCACCAAGAAATCGGTGCTCGAGGCCAAAGTCAACGACGTAGAGGTTGGTCAGCATCGCTGGATGGCGGCTACCTCTTCCGGTCTGTACTTCAGCAAGGATGAAGGAAAGACCTGGATGGGCGGCTCGGTGCTCGGACAGTTGGATTTCCAAGCGGTCCGCGCGCATAGCGACGTCATCGCGGCGACCACGCGTACTGCCGTCCTGGTCTCGACCGACGGCGGAGCGAACTGGACGCAGCGCAGCCTGCCTTCCTACGTGACGATCGTTCGTGGCGTCAGCGTTACGCCGGATGCGCAGATCCTGGTGGCGACTCGGGAAGGTGCGTTCCAAAGCACCGATTCGGGCGCCAGTTGGACCAAGATGGTCGCAGGCCTGCCCGATAAGGACATCACCTCGATCAGCTACGATGCTGCTGGGAACCGTCTCCTGGCGACCAGCTTCCAGACGGGCGTGATCTTCCAGAGCGTCGATAGCGGACGTACCTGGCAACGCGGTCCGGACTCCGGCTTCCCGCTGCGCCGTGTGAGCGTGGTTCACGGCCGGTTTGTCGGAGCTACTCCGTTCGACGGCGTGATCGTTCAGCCGGACAGCGAGCCGCAGAGTGCGGCGGCTGGCTCGGGTGGCGCCTCCAACTAGTACCTCTTCATAGCAAACGAAAGGGCGCAGCTTCGGCTGCGCCCTTTTTTCTGCCCCATATCCCGCGTCGGTGGCTCCATCCTCGCTTCTAATGTTCTAAGATCACAATTCCTTGTGATCGACGCACTTAGCTTTCCCGAAGTGAACTCCTATCATCATTAGCGATATGGGAGCGCTCGCAGGTGGGAAGGGCTTTCTCGTTTTGGTTCTTGACAGCTTCCGCCAATTTCCAAGCCAAGACTAAGTTCCCGATTGCGCTCCCTAGAGGCGAAACAAGAAATGGTTTTGGCTGTTCAGCCACTGGCCGGGCGACAGAACGACAGTGTCGGGGAACGCTTCGCTCCAATTCTTGACCGCATTCCTGAAGGCATTGCACTGGTCGAGCGCGGAGCGCTCGTGTATGCCAATGCGGCATTCGCGAAACTGCTGGGCCGCGGCTCCGTATCAGAAATTCTGGGCCGGCCCCTGCTAACTCTCCGCCCCGAACTCGATTGTGAGCGTGCTCGGGAAGGCTGGGAGACGAACCAGCCCTGCTCCTATGAGCCCATGTGCGAATTCGATCGCTCTAGACCTGACAAAGGGTCGGTCCATGTGGAAGCGTCCTGCACGTCTTTTTCTGCTGAAGGGCGAGACCTTCTGGTGGTGAGCCTCCACGACGTGAGTGAGCGCGAGCGGCGTCGAGCCTTGAACGAAAGCATAAATCGGTTGCGAGCGATCTTTCATTCTATTCCGATCGGGATTGTCCAATGCACAGCGGAGGGTCGCATCGTCGAAAGCAATCCAGCGATCGAAACGCTGCTAGGCCGCCGCAATGTCGAACTCAAGGGCCGTCTCCTGCATGATTTCTTTCGGGACGATCACCCCGACCGCTATCTCGAGTTATTCCAGGAGAGCGACCCGGGACAAACCAGACATTATCAAGCCGATCACCGTTATACCAACCACCAAGGTATCGAAGGATGGGTACGGGTGACGGCGTCGCTGGTTGACGGCAGCCATGACGAGGCCGTGCAGTTGATCGCCATTGTCGAGGAAGTCACAGAGCGCAAGCGAGCGGAGCGACAGTTGCGCGATGCTCAAAAGATGGAGGTTATCGGCCGCCTGGTGGGCGGCGTAGCTCACGATTTCAATAATCTGCTCACCGGCATCATGCTTTACAGCGACTTGCTCGCCGGTGGCCTGAATGATGCCAAACTCCTTCACCATGCTGAAGAGATCCGCATGGCGGGCGAACAGGGAGCAGCGCTGGTTCAGCAGTTGCTCGCAATCAACCGGCAGCAAGTCGTTGAGCCCCGGATCCTCTGCATTAATTCGAGAGTCATCGATACGCGTGACATGCTCTCTCGACTGATTGGGGAAAACATCGAGCTGTGCACGGAGCTTGCTTCCGATCTCGGAAATGTGCGCATGGATCCGACACAGCTGCAACAGATCCTCCTGAACCTGGTTCTCAATGCCCGGGATGCGATGCCCGGTGGCGGCCGTATCGTGATTCGTACCAGCAACACCTACCTGAGGCTGCCCGCCGGGAGTGTTCCTGGAAATGATGTTCCGGGTGTGATGCTGTCGGTCATCGATCACGGGTGCGGGATGAGTCCGGACACACGATCCCATCTGTTCGAGCCCTTTTTCACGACGAAAAGCGCCGGCAGGGGGAACGGGCTGGGTCTGGCTACGGTTCATGACATCGTGCAGGCTGCAGGCGGCAGCATCGAAGTAGACAGTGAACTCGATACCGGAACGACCTTTCGGGTTGTCTTCCCACTTATTCCGGACGAGCCTCAGCCGGAGATTCCAGAATTTCGTTACTCGCCGCAGGCCGTGCGGGAAACGATTCTCGTGCTGGAAGACAATGCGACTGTGCGCCAGGCCGTGTGCAGGATTCTGGTCGAGTGTGGGTATGACGTGCTGGAGGCAAGTTCGAGTGCCGAGGCTCAGGCGGTCGCGGATCGCCACAAAGGGGCCATCGACCTTCTGCTTGCTGATCTCGGCCTGCCTGGCTTGAGCGGCCGTGCTGCGGCGCGCAAACTTCGCGCCACCTATCCCCATCTCAAGTGTCTTTACATGTCGGGTTTTGAAACAGAGCGTGGAACTCCCAATAGTGTTTCCGAGCCGGTGGTTTTTTTCAAGAAGCCCTTTACTGGTGCTGTTCTGCTGCAAAGAGTCCGGGAAATTTTTGAGGCGCATTCCCCGGCGCTTCCAGTGACGAAGGTGAATCAACGATGACAACCTCTGCGATCGATTTGGCGACTTCTCCTCAGACCGAAGGGGATAACTTTCTGAATCTGCTCATTGTGGATGACGAACGTGCCATTCGCGAAGCTTGCCGCGAAGTAGCGCAATCACTCGGTTTCCGAACAACCACCGCTGATTCAGCGGAACACGCATATCGAGTTTTGGACGTGCAACCCATCGACGTGGTGCTCTTGGATCTTCGCTTGCCGGGCGCGGATGGCCTCGAGGCGCTCGACCAGATCAAGCGGCGCCGGCCGGATGCAGTCTCAATCGTGATTACTGGATATGGGACCGTTCAGTCCGCCGTACATGCCATGAAGAATGGCGCCTACGACTATGTGACCAAGCCGTTCAGTCTCGAAGAGCTGAAAATCCTGCTCGACCGTGTGTCCACCCACCTCAAACTTCGGAGCGAAAATCGCATGTTGCGCGAGAAGGTGAAGTCCAAGCAGGGCTTCGGCAACATCGTCGGGCGCGCCCCCGAAATGGAACGGCTCTACCGCATCATCGCCAAAGCTGCGCACAGCACTCATCCTGTCTTGATTCTCGGCGAGAGCGGTACCGGTAAAGAGATGGTGGCACGCGCCATTCATTACTCCGGCCCCTTCCGGGAGAAGCCGTTCATTCCAGTCGACTGCGGCTCGCTCGTGCCGACGCTGATCGAAAGCGAGTTGTTTGGCTACGTGAAAGGAGCGTTCACGGGAGCCGTTCACGCGAAGGAAGGCCTGCTCGCCATCGGCGAGGGAGGCACGGTGTTTCTTGACGAAGTTGGAGAGTTACCCACCGATCTCCAGGCGAAGTTACTGCGGGCGATCCAGGAACGCGAGATTCGCCCGGTGGGCAGCACCAAGCGCATTCCTATCAACGTGCGGATTTTGGCGGCGACCAATCGGGACCTCGAACAGGCGGTGACTCAGGGATCCTTCCGCCGCGATCTGTACTTCCGGCTGAACGTTCTGAGTTTGCGCATTCCGTCCCTGCGCGAACGACGTCAAGACATCCCATTGCTGACCGGCCATTTCCTGGACCGGCTTTCGCGCGGATCTGCGCAAGGGCGATCGCTCAGCGACGAAGCGCTCAAAGCCATGATGGCGTATGACTGGCCCGGCAATGTTCGCGAACTGGAAAATTGTCTTGAGCGTGCATGCGCATTCACCAGTGGCCCGGTGATTCATCTCGGTGATCTGCCTCCGGCTATCAGCAAGATTCAAATTGCGGCGGCAGAAGAAGGGAATGGCTCCAGCAAGATTCTTCCCATGTCGGAATTGGAGCGCATGACGATCCTGAATGCCATCGCCCAGCTCAACGGGGACAAATTGTTGGCAGCCCGGCTCTTAGGGATCGGTAAGACCACCCTCTATCGAAAACTGAAAGAATACGGTTCCCAAGGTTGAACTTGAACTCCCAATAGGGTTCCCGCTTAGGGAACGACAAGCCTCGGGGGAGTGGCAAGTCGTTGAGAGCACGAGTGTGATCTTTTGGCGGCCAGGTTGCTCTTGAGAAGGCATGATCTTACTCGTCACGCCCTCCTCTCGCGGCGAAGAGTGTGCAGTCGCTCTTCGGGAAGTGATTCATCAACCCGTCTCTGTTTGCGAAACGCTTGAACAAGCCACTCTCTTGTTACGCGAGAACGAATACCTCGCGGTTGTTCTCGATCAATTATCCCTCGAAGTCGATCCCGACGATGGCCATGTCCTGCATGCGCATCTCGGTCCCGCGATCCCCGTCTACGTGAATTTCGCGATCAACAGCAAGCAGAGGGTGGTGCACGATGTGGAGGCCGCCCTTCGCAGAAGATTGGCTGATGAGCGCGCGGCTCGCCTAGCTGCTCAACAAAACCTGCGGAGCGAACTCAGGGAAACAGTGACCGCGATGCTGCTTTCCTGCGAGTTACTTTCAGCCTCCAGCGAGATGCCGGAGGTCGCGAAGCAAAAGATTCGAGGAGTGCAAGAGCTTGCGGGGCATTTGCAGTTGCAACTGGGCGCCGGGTCATAATTCCGGTCTTTGGACGAGCCCTCAACCGGGAGAGCGCCTCCTCGATGGCTTCGGCCCAGGCATCTGGACCGTTGCCGTGTGCAACCAGCGCTTTCGGAACAGACCGCTGAAGCTGTGGGTCCACCGTAGCATCGGATCCGGGAAACAGCACCGCTAGGTCAGCCTGCCGAAGCATAGGCAGGTCAATGGGAGAGTCTCCTGCCGCGATTGTTTGTACGTTTTCCTTGGTCAGGAGGCGAATCAACAGCACGAGAGCGTTCATGGCATCGCCTTTATCCGAACCCATCGTGAGGTGCCAGAACCGCGCGCCCTTCGCTACCTTGGCGCCGTGCTCTTCGGCAGCTCGCAGGAATCTCTGGATGTGGTTAGACGTGGCTTCTACAAATGTAAACGGCATGCTGTTTTCGCGTTTGCGGGCGCGCCGGGCGTTTGCGATGGTGAGGCCGGTTCGCTGAGCAACTTCCTGGAGTTTCATCTGCGGGAGTGTCCGAAGACGCACTTCGGCTTCCCGCGCCAACTTCTCCAGCAATGTCGAGAGTCTTCGCTGGTTCCAGCCAAGCTCGAGGACGACGTCCCGGCGCAGGGCATACGGAAATCCCAATCCGGATAAGAACGCCGCCGGCAGTCCCAGAGTTCCGCCGTTCTCGGCGATGTAGGGATCGCCGTGTCGCATCCGGCGGCGCAGTGGCGACAACTCTGCGCCGGTCTTGCTTGTGGAGAGCACCAAAGGGATACTCTGGCGGCGAAGGCGCTTGATCATGGCACCAGCGGCTCGCCAGCCATAGTGCGAGTCCAGCAAAGTGCCGTCCAGATCCGTCAAGATGAGGATTCTGCTTTCTTTCACAGCTTGGGGAGTGAGATTTCTCGAGGAGCGGCTCACGCGGATTTGGCCGCCGAAAGCCGACTTATCTCGAGCGTTTCGTTATCGGCATCGACCGCTTCGCGTAGGTCATCGAGGAACCCGGGGAGGGCCGCGCTCACTCGCATCCAATTCGGGATGGGTGGGGCGCCCAGCGGATCCGCGAAGAATTCATCGGTAGCCATTTTGAGTGCCTGGCAGAAAGTCTCAACCGCAATCTCCTCTTCATGCCGGTCAAAATGCAGTCCGTTGATCATGGCATCGGCGTGATATTTGCTGATGTTGTTTTCCGCCATGCGCAGATAGCGAACCAACAGCGTCTGCATTAGTCCGCTGTCGAACTTCACTCCTTCGGCGGCCAAAATCCGAAACAGGGACTTGGAAATATCCATGGCCATCTTCATCAGGCCTTTGCTCGGGTCTCCTGGTGAAAGCTGCTGATGCTTGTGTTCGTAGTTGTCAGCGATATCCACCTGGCAGATTCGGCGGGTCGAGCAGTTGCGATACACCTCCGCCAGAACTCCGACTTCCAGCCCCCAATCGGAGGGCACGCGGTTCACGCGTGCCAGGTCCGCCTGCATCGCGAACTCTCCCGCGAGCGGATAGCGGAAGCTGTCTAAGTAAACCAGGAAAGGCAGGAATCCCACGATGGACTGCAACGCGCGCACCAGCGGCGTCATAAGTAGTCGCGTGACACGTCCGTGCATCTGGTGACTCAGACGTGCGTAATATCCCTTGCTGAATTCAAATCCGATATCGGGATGGACCACGGGATAACACAGGCGCGCCAGGATTTCCCGCCGATAATTCACGATATCGCAGTCGTGAATCGCGATGACCGTCGCTTTCTTATTGGCGAGCACATACCCGAAGGCGAGCCAGGTTTGACGTCCTTTGCCGTCCGGCCCGATTTGCAGCCGATTGTGTTCGAGCGTTCGGTACAGCTGCTGCAGCCGTGGACCGTCGTGCCAAAGGACGCGCACATTGCTGGGTAATACAGCCAGCCGTTCGACGACCTCTTCGAATTGAGCGGCCGTCGCTTGCGCCAGCGATACAACGAACTGCTGCACATAGTGGACCTGGCAAAGCTCAGCCAGGATCGTCTCCATTGCCGCCTTCTCGAATTCCGAATAGAGGGCTGGCAGTACTACGGCAATGGGCTGAAGACGCGAATAGTACTCGAGTTGGGCCTCTATGTTTCCGAGATCCCCTTCGCCCAGCCGGTGCAGGGTGGCGATGACACCCGTTTGATAGAAGTCAGCCATGTACTCGTACCTCGCGAATGAACTTTAAGGGGACCAAAGCCCGTTTTTGCAGGGATCGCGAATCGCTCCACTGCCAGTCCTAACCGAAGCAATCTGTGAGCTTTCTTCGAGCCAGTGCCAGAGGTGGGTCTCGGCGAGCGCAACCGGGACGGTTGCCGGTGTAAATGCAAGTGGGCGTCCATACGAACCACTTTTCGGAGGCTAGGCACTTCCGAATATCGCAAGTTTTTTCAACAAAAGGAGCACTCCTTTCACTCCAGGTCGGCATTCTCCACAGGCAACGAATGGGATCTTGCCCCCTTTTCTACTCGGGCTGTGCAGTTTTTTCCCGATTGTGGACGTGAATCACCTAAGGCTCTTCATCCGGAAGTCGATTCACACTAGAATGTCAAAATCCGGATGTATGCCACCGGTCAGCCTGGAGCCCATGCACGTTCTCGTCACAACTGACACGATTTCTGGCGTCGCCGGCTACACCCGCGAGCTGGTCAGCGGCCTCGTGAGCCGCGGTATTCAAGTCACGCTCGTCAGTTTTGGCGAAATTCCCCTGCCCGAACACACGCGATGGATGGAAGGGCTACATGGCCTTGATTACCGGCCTGCGGCGTTCCGTTTGGAGTGGATGCAGGAGGGTGAATCCGACTACGCAGATTCCAGTCAGTTCCTGACCTCGGTTGTGCGCGAAACCCGGCCGGACATCTTGCACCTCAGCCAGTTTTGCCACGGCACCTTGCCGGTTGACGTTCCTAAAGTGGTTTTCGCCCACGGCGACCTGATGACCTGGTCGGTAAGCGTCCATGGCCACGAACCGAAACCGACGCGCTGGCTCAAACGCTACAAGGATTTGATCACGGCCGGTCTAGCCAGTGCTACCACCCTGGTGGCTCCTTCCCGCTGGATGGTTGACTTGCTCGGGCATTGCTATGGCTATGTGCCGGACAGCCGCGTGATTTACAACGGTCGCAATCCCATCTTCTTTAATCCCTATGCCGGCAAGGAGGATTCGGTCCTGTCTGTCGGTCGCATGCTGGACGCTGGCAAGCAGGTCCATCTCCTCACGCATCATCGTCATCCTCTGCCGGTCTGCATCGTGGGTGAGCATTCTGGCATTCTCCCTCCTCGCATCCCTATTCGCGCGGATGTAAAAGTCGCAACCGACGATGTTCAGCTCTCCCTGAAGGGCCCGCAAACGGATTCGCAACTTCGCCTTCTCTACAGTCGCGCCACCATGTATGCCGCGACGCCGCGCTACGAGCCGCTGGCCATGTCGACACTCGAGGCCGCGCTTTCGCGCTGTGCCATCGTGGCCAACGATATTCCGGGCTTCCGCGAGATCTGGGGCGACGACGCCGTCTATTTTGAGGCGAACGATGCGGCCAGCCTGGCTTCCACGATTCGCCGGCTCGCCCAGGATCGCGACTTGTGCCGCAGCTACGCAAACCGCGCGTACCAGAGGGCACGCGACCGCTACAATCACAAGCGCATGATTGATGAGTACCTGGGCCTCTACCGCGGCCTGATCGAACGCCGCCGTGCCGCCGCCTAATACGGCTGGCCGCATGCTATCTTGCTAACAGTTTCTTGTAGCTCTATTTCTCGGAGGAAGGCATGTCTGTGAAGATCACCATTCGCCCTAATGGTCCCTATCGCGTGGAGGCTCCCGAGGGCGAAATCGAACTGCTGGATGCAAACGGCAACAAGTACGACCTGACGGGGAAGCCTGCCTTCTCCTTGTGTCGCTGCGGCGCCAGCGTGAATAAGCCGTTCTGCGATGGCACCCACAGCAAGATCGGCTTCCAGGCGGCAGAGGCTGCGGTGAAGGCGGAGAATAAAGCCTAGGCGTAGGCCGTTTTCAGAAGGTTGGCTTAGTGAACGGTCTTTGTCTTGCGCGACATGTAGTCCATTAGCAAATATTGACCGAGCGTGTAGGGCGTGGTGAAGTAGGCCTTGCCCTTACACATTTCTGTGACTTTCTGCACGAAGTTGACCAGCCCGTAGTCCGAGGCGAGCATGAATGTATTGATCAGCACACCCGCTCGTTTGCACTTCGAAACTTCTTCGAGGGTCTGGCTGACCACGAGGGGATCCAGCCCGAACGCATTCTTATAGATTCGTCCATCTTCCAGGGTTAAGGCCGAGGGCTTTCCGTCCGTAATCATCACAATCTGCTTCATGTCCTTGCGCTGCCGCTGCAGGATCCGCTGCGCCAGGCGCAAGCCTTCGCGTGTGTTCGTGTAATACGGACCGACCTTGACGCGCGCCAGTTGCGAGAGCGGCACTTCCTCCGCCGAGTCATGAAATAGCACCAGTGACAGCGAGTCTCCCGGATACTGCGTCCGAATCAACTGCGAGAGCGCCATCGCGACCTTCTTGGCCGGAGTGAAGCGATCCTCTCCGTAGAGAATCATCGAGTGCGAACAATCGAGCATGACCACGGTTGCGCAGGAAGATTGATATTCGCACTGGTGCACGTGCAAATCCGAATACTCGATATTCAGCGGCAGGCTGAGGCCGTCGCGCTGAATGGCGCTGGAAAGGGTAGCGGTGATATCCAGGTTCAGCGTATCGCCGAATTCGTAGATCTTTGAGGCACCGCTTGCTTCCACGCCGGTCGCCATATCTCGCGTGTCGTGACGTCCAAAGCTCGACTTGCCGAGCGAACCAAGCAAATCCCGCAGGGATTTGTAGCCAAGAAAATCCAGACTTTTATCCGTGATCTCAAATTTCGCAGACTGCTGATTTTCTCCGACTTGACCGCCGACGCCAGAATTACGCGTAGGATCCGGCGGTTCGTCGATGGAAATGTAATCCTCCTGCTGCATCCGCTCAATCAGCTTTTCAATCAGTTCGTCGAGCGTGCCGTCCATCTGCATCTGCTGTAGACGCTCGCGCATCTCCTCGTCGAAGAGTTCGCTGTCGAGTAAGGCTTGTTCCAACGCCTGGCGCAGCGAGTCCAGCGTCTGTTCGCCTTCGGGAAAGTCGTAGTACATGGACGAATCGAAGCCGCTCTGCAGCAGATAGTCCGAGAGCGCACTGAGCAGATCCTCCAGGCTCATTTCTCCTGCTGGATCGGGAACGTACTTGCTGTAACGAATCTTCTTCATGGCCTGAGTTCGCTCAAATCTTTCGCGAGTGAAAAGCTAGTTGAAGGGACGCCTCGATCGGAACGGTGGCTCTTCCCGCTCAAAGCTTCGCTCCGGCTTCTTCGCAGGCTTTTCACCCGCGGTAAACACACGCTCTTCGCTGCGCCCTATGCGCTTATGCGCATACAGCCCTTCCAGGATGAACTCTGCCGCCGAAACTTGTTCTTCGGGAGAGCTCTTTTCGGAAACTCCCAGGACGCTGATTTTTTCGAGCAAGCCTTGAATGTCCCTCAATCCGGTCAGCGCTTCACTCGCTCCAGCATCTCCGTTCAAGCGGATCTCCCCGCCCAAGTCGAACCACTGCACGATCTGGCGCAGTTCTCCGCTGGAGCCATTGAAGTATTGGTCGTAGGTCTTCGCGACCGAAAGGCGTATCAGTTCGCGTGCCACGTGATCGGCACCTTTCATCTCGCCTTCGTACTCGAGTTCGAGTTTGCCCGTGATTGACGGCATCGCCGAGTACACATCACTGACACGCGGCACAACCACGCTTTCCTGGTTCAGAATTGCACGCCGCTCTGCGTTCGAGATGACGTTCTCCATCGCCGAAATGGGCAGCCGCTGACTTACGCCCGAGCGTTTGTCGATCTTCTTGTCTTCGCGCGCAGCGAACGCAATACGTTCCACGATCTCTTGCAAATACTTCGGCAGCCGAAGGTCGTAACCGTCACGCTGCGCCCATGCTTCCTGGGCAGTAATTTCAATGCCTTCCTCCACGCTTGCCGGATAGTGCGTCCGAATCTCAGACCCGATCCGGTCTTTGAGCGGAGTGATGATTTTCCCGCGGGCTGTGTAATCCTCAGGGTTCGCGCTGAATACCATGGCTACGTCCAGAGGCAGGCGGATGGGATAGCCCTTTATCTGCACGTCTCCTTCCTGCATGATGTTGAAGAGCCCGACTTGAATCTTGCCGGCGAGGTCGGGCAGTTCATTGATGGCGAAGATGCCGCGGTTCGCGCGGGGCAGCAACCCGTAGTGCACAGTCAATTCGCTGCTAAGTTCGTGTCCGCCGCGAGCCGCTTTGATCGGATCAATATCACCGATCAGGTCGGCGATCGTCACGTCCGGCGTCGCCAGTTTCTCCACGTAGCGTTTCTCAGGAGTCAAATACGCAATCGGCGTCTGGTCGCTGTGTTTGGCGAGCTCATCATGGCAACGCTTGCACAAGGGCGCATAGGGATTATCGTGAATTTCGCAGCCGGCAATGTAAGGAAGATGCGGGTCGAGCAGGGTCGTTAAAGCGCGAAGAATACGGCTTTTGGCCTGCCCGCGCAGCCCAAGGAGAATGAAATTGTGGCGCGAAAGAACAGCGTTCACGATCTGCGGCACCACCGTATCGTCGTAGCCGACGATCCCCGGAAAAACAGTGCCGCCCTCGCGCAGCTTCTTCAGCAAATTCTCGCGCAGCTCATCTTTGACTCGCCGCTTTTGTAAACGCTGTTCAGAGAAGGGACTATGACGCAACTCGCCAAGAGTGCGAGGCAAACTCATGATCGAAAAACCCCCAGAAGACGTCCTTGCCCGTGATTATACGCCCGCATCAGCGGCATCTTTCGCGCCCATCACGGTCGCTAGACTAGCTTTGATTCGTTGGATTGCGCGAAGCCGCATTTTCTCTCGACAGGAAAGTTCCGGATCGCAGGCAAGCGAAGAAGCAGGAACTGCCAAGTTGGCTAGCTCCGGGATCCGGAGCGACGGGAAAGCTTAGTGAGCATGGCCGTTGCCGCTTGCCTTGTGTCGCACCACCACCGCGCGGCGCACGGTCTCAAAGTACTGAATGATCGTCCGAATGCGTTCTGATTCGGTGCGCATGACTAGCAACGACTGCTTAAAGTCAGCATCCAGCGGAAGGGATCCGGCCATCTGGTACGACAAGGGAGTCTCCGAGGCATGGTCCAGCGCTTGCTGCGCGCCAGCCAGGCGCAAGATCTCGGCGTGCAACTCCACGGCACGTGCGATTTCGTCTTCGGACGGTTTTCCGGGTTCGTCTGGCACGTACAGCACTTCAGCCCGCAGGAACGAGCGCTCCTGGTTGAGTTCAAGGAGTTCGAATCTGGACCGGCCTTCGGTCACAATGTCGACCTTTCCATCGTCATACTGCTTCGTAACCGCGACGATATCCGCCGTGCAGCCAATCTGCGAAATTCCTTGCTCCAGGACGCGCACAATCCCAAACGCGGTGTGGTCCTGCAAGCACTCCCCGATCATCTCTTTGTAACGCGGCTCGAAAATGTGCAGCGGGAGGGGAACGCCCGGGAACAGAACCACGTCCAGCGGGAAAATCGGCAGCAAGGTCACGAAGCCTCCAGCATGCGGTACACGCCCAGGATCTGCTTGCGATTGTACGCTCCAGCTTGACTTTCGGATTCCACTCCGCATACAAGCTCAGGCATGGAATTAGCAGGGAAAGTGGCAGTCATCACAGGGGCCTCCATGGGTATCGGCGAGGCCATCGCAGGACTCTTCGTGGAGCGTGGCGCCAGGGTCGTGCTCCTCTCGCGAGACGCCGGTCGCGCCGAAGCAGCTCGTCACCGCATCGGCTCAACGGATCGGACGCTGGCGCTTTCCTGCGACGTCCGGAACCGCGAAGAGATCGATCGCGTGCTCAGCCTGACTCTTCACCATCTTGATCGTATCGACATCTGGGTGAACAATGCCGGCCACGGGCTTCTCGATTCCGTGGCGGGCATGGATATGGCGGCGTGCCGCTCCATGTTCGACACCAACCTGTTCGGTGCGATCGCCTGTATGCAGGCAGTTTTGCCGGTTATGAAGCAGCAGGGCTCTGGAACCGTCATCAACATCTCGAGCGTGGCCGGGCACATCCCGCTGCCATACCACGCCGGCTACTCAGCCACCAAATTCGCCCTGAATGCCATCGGCAAAGGCGCCCGCATCGAGCTCCGCAACCGCCCGATCAACATTCTTACGGTGTGCCCTGGCTATGTACGCACCGATTTCGGAGCGAATGCCCTGAAGGGGAACGACCTGCAGAAGGTGCGTCCGGCAGCCGTGCGCGGTATCAGCGCGGAGCGCGTTGCGCGGGCGACTCTTCGCGGCTACTTGGGTAATAAAAGGGAAGTGATCGTCCCCTGGACGATGATTCCAATGATCAAGCTCTATCAGTTTTTCCCGGGACTGGTGGAGCGGGCAATGATCAAGATGGCTCGGCCGGCGAATTGAGCAGGCCGATTCACTGCGCAAACCTAAGAGAGATCTTCCGGGTCAGAGAGAGTCGCAAATGGCAACCTCCCGATCAGCCACCCAGTTCATCGAGCATGCCCTGCATTTCCGAGAGTGCATGGGAGTTCCCGGTCCGCTTCGCAGATGCAATCCCGTCCACCAGCATTTTCTTCGCTTCATCGACGCGTTCGGCCTTGGCCAGCGTTTGGGCGCACATGAAGTATCCCGGCGTGTAGTCCGGGTTGGTTGAAAGCAGCTTTCCGAACTCCTCGAGAGAACGCTCAATCTGGCCGCCGTTGGAATATTCGAGGGCCAACCCGTAGCGGGCAAATGTGTCATTCGGGCTTTGCTGAAGAATCTCCGTCAACATTGCGATCCGATCCATTGCCGCCTCAATCGTGAAATTTGAAAAACTAGACTACTACAAGCCAGGCAGCCGCGATCGGCAGGAGTACAATGTGCGGTTCCGGCGGTTGTATTGATGCCTGCCGGATGTCCTGAGGAACAAACGCCAACAGCCTATGACGGATTCTTCGAATCTGCAGCCTCGTCCGGTACGTGACTCGCAATCGGAAATGGCGGAGTTGGTTCTGCCGAACGATGCCAACCCTCTTGGTGCGCTGCTTGGCGGCAGACTGATGCACTGGATCGATCTCGCCGGGGCTATGGCAGCGCACCGGCATGCGCGCAGCTACGTTGTCACGGCGTCGGTCGACCACATTGACTTTCTCGTGCCCGTGCGGGTGGGATCGCTGGTGATCTTGCGCTCGTCCGTGAATCGAGTCTTCCGCACCTCGATGGAAGTCGGCGTGAAAGTCTGGACGGAGAATTACATCGAAGACACGCGCCGCCACGTGGCATCAGCGCACCTGACGTTTGTGGCCGTCGACCGGGCAGGGAATCGCCTGCCGGTTGCGCCCATCGTTCCCGAAAGCGACGCAGAGAAGCGACGCTTCGACGATGCCGGCCGCCGGCGCGAATTGCGCCGCGCGGAGCAAGAGCGGCGGCGGAAGGCTCTGGAGTCCTTGTGATAGGGATCACATCCTGATGTGATGTTCGGGCTGGATAATAGACGGGTCGTAAGGAAAGATTGAATCTATGGATAGTGCCCTCCTGGTTCACCGTCTTCACTTTGCTTTTACTGCTACCTTTCACTACCTGTTCCCGCAGTTGACGATGGGGCTCGCGCTGCTCATTGTCGTTCTGAAGACGATAGCGTTGCGCACCGGCGACGAGCTGTACAACAATGCCGCGCGTTTCTGGGCGCGCATCTTCGGCATCAGCTTCGTTATGGGCGTGGTAACGGGGATTCCGATGGAATTCCAGTTCGGTACGAACTGGTCGCACTTCTCGCGTTTCGCGGGAGGCGTAATCGGTCAGACTTTGGCCATGGAAGGCATGTTTGCCTTCTTCCTCGAATCCTCGTTTCTGGGCCTTTTTCTTTTCGGAGAAAAACGCCTTAGTCCGATCCAGCATTGGTGGAGCGCCTTCGCAGTCTTCTTCGGATCCTGGCTCTCCGGCTTCTTCATTATCGCCACCGATGCCTGGATGCAGCATCCGGTCGGCTATGAGAAAGTGGCTGACGGTTCCGTGCAGCTGGCCAGCTTCTGGGACTTGGTTCTGAATCCGTGGGCGTGGTGGCAATACGCACACAACATGGGGGGCGCTGCCGTCACCGGCTCTTTTGTGATGGCATCGATCGGTGCCTTCTACGTGCTCGGCAGAGAGCACCGGGAGTACGGCAAAGCTTTTCTCCGGGTGGGCGTGATTTCCGCGCTCATCTTCAGCGTGCTGCAGTTGTTTCCTACGGGAGATGGACAAGGAAAAATGGTGGCCGAACACCAGCCGGTCACGCTGGCAGCGATGGAGGCTCTGTTTGAGACTGGGCCCGGCGCACCGCTGGTCATCATCGGCCAGCCCAACGTGGAGGAAAAGCGGATCGACAATCCCTTCATCGTTCCCAAGATGCTGAGCTTCTTGACCTATCGCGAGTGGGAAGCACAGGTCAAGGGTCTGGACGCCTTCCCGCAGGAGCTCTGGCCCGACAACATTCTTCTCGTCTACTACAGCTACCACATCATGGTGGGCTTAGGCACAATCTTCATCGCCATCACCATTCTCGCTGCCCTGTATCTCTGGCGCGGCAAGCTTTACGAGTCGAAGTTCATGCTCTGGACGTTGGTGCTTACTCTCCCGTTTCCCTTCATCGCGAACACCGCCGGTTGGATGACTGCTGAACTGGGGCGCCAGCCGTGGCTGGTCTACGGCCTCATGCTGACCCGTGACGGCTATTCCAAGACCGTCTCCGCCGGCAACGGCACCTTCACTCTGCTCGGGTTTCTCGGTATGTACACCGTACTCGGCATACTCTTCCTGTTTCTGGTTCGCCGCGAAATTGAGGCTGGTCCATCTGCCGCCCGTGCGGCCGCACACTGAGGTCGTCTATGCCTACTGTCTGGTTTTGCATTGTCGCAGTCATGATTGCCGCCTACGTGGTGCTGGACGGCTTCGATCTTGGAGCCGGCATAATCTACCTGGGTGTCGGCAAGACCGATGAAGACCGTCGTCGCGTCCTTCGTTCGATCGGCCCGGTCTGGGACGGCAACGAAGTATGGCTCCTGGCTGCCGGGGGCACGCTCTACTTCGCCTATCCCCAACTCTACGCATCCGCGTTCAGCGGCTTCTATCTGCCATTGATGATGGTGCTCTGGTTGTTGATGCTGCGCGGGATGGGAATCGAGTTCCGGCAGCATATTGACAGCCACATCTGGCAGGGATTCTTCGACGTAGTGTTCTGCATCTCGAGCGCTCTGTTGGCCGTCTTCTTCGGGGCCGCTCTCGGCAACGTGATTCGCGGCGTTCCGCTCGGGCCGGACGGCTATTTCTTCGAGCCATTGTGGACGAACTTCAACATTGGGCCACACCCGGGAATTCTCGATTGGTACACGATCCTCGCGGGCGTAGTAGCGCTGGTGACACTTACCGCGCACGGAGCGCACTACATCATCTTGAAGACCGACGGCGCCGTGGCCAAGAGCGCCCACAGAATCGCGGGATTTGTCTGGCCGTTGCAAATCCTGCTCACGCTTTTGAGTCTTGCCGCAACCTGGTTTGTTCGTCCTGGCATCAAGCAAAATTATCTTGCTTACCCGATCGGCTTCTTGATCCCAGTCGTGGTTTTCGCGTCGCTGTTCCTGATGCGTTATTGGCACAAGAAGGGCGAGGAACTCCGCGCATTTCTCGCGTCTGCCGTCTACATCACTGGCATGCTCGTCGGCGCCGTCTTCGCGCTCTATCCGGTTATCCTGCCGGCAAGCACGGATCCGGCTTATAACCTGACCATCCACAACTCGGCAGCCGGTGCCCACGGGCTGCAAGTCGGGCTTATCTGGTGGAGTATCGGCGCGATTCTCGCGTTGGCTTACTTTTACTTCATCTACTCGATGTTCAAGGGTAAAGTCCGGCTGGAGGGCGAAGGCTACTAGACCCCGGCATCTCAGCCGCTGCTCAATCACTTTTCGCCGAGCACAGCGACTCCGTACTGCGCCAAGTCGACCGAACTGGCCGAACTTCCATCGAGAAGATTATGCATTTTTGAAGGCAGCGTGACCGTCTTCTGCTCCTTCGCGAAGTTGATCAGCACATAGACTCGTCCGGAAGAGCCTGACCGGACGTTCGCCTCTATTCCCTCGGGCACATTGGCAAGAGCTGGCTGAACACCGCTTTCAGCAGCCATCCACTTGACGGCCCGCGCCATCGTCTTTGGATCGAGCCAGGCCCCGATGTAAGTGATTCGCCCTTTGCCCACTTTCCGCGTGATGGCTGCTGGTTGGCCGTCCAGCCACCCGTTGCTCTTGCCGTATCGAGCCAGCACTTCTACGTCGGGCGCGCTCGTGCTCAAGAGTTCTGCCCAAAGTTTGGTTTCGCCGGATCCCCATTTCCCGTCAACCTGGATAGGCGCGGTCAGAGCGAAGTACTGTTCAACTCGCCCGCCCAGCAGCGCCACCAGCAGACCGGGCTGCCGCTCTCTCTGCAGGCTGTTGTCCCAATCTTTCATCCCCGAGCGCTGCCCGAGCACCAGGTGTCCCCCGCCATTCACGTACTCGATCAGGTTGTGCGCTGCATCTGCCGGAAGGACGTTTAATCCCGGCGCAACCACCAGCTTGTAGCCCGCGAGTGACGCCGTGGGCGGAATCACATCGACCGACTGCGCGGTCGAACGCAGAGGCCCGTAATAACTGAGAATTTCTTCAACCGGATCGTACTGATCGTTATGCCGTTGCCAATCGATCGCCCACCGGCTCTCATAAGAGTGAAGAATAGCTACCTCGGAATGAACAGAAGTTCCGGCCAGTGCGGGACCCGCCTTTTCAAACTCTTTCCCGATCTGCGCGATCTCGCTGTACAGCGGCACTGGCCCTCCGTCAGGCCCAACCAACACGCCGTGATACTGTTCCTGGCCATTCAGCGCGCTGCGCCACTGCCAGTAACTGACGGCGTCCGCGCCGTGTCCGATATCGTGCCAGGCCATCGCCCGCACCTCGCCCTTATCCAGAAAGTTGTTGATCTTGGCCCAATTCACCGCGCCAGGCTGTGTCTCCATGACCCAAAAATTCTTTCGCTTGAATCCGCGGGTCAGATCGTGTGCCGCGCCATTGCGTACCGGTTCGACGTGCCCTTCGCCGACGTAGTCGTCCCAAGCCGCTAGGTCCAGATCCTGGCTCACCGTGTAATGGTCGTATCCGTCAAACCAGCCCATCATGTTGGTTGTGACGAACTGGCGTGGTTCGGCATTCGCGCGGATCACTTCCATCTGGTTCTTCTGATAAGCGCGCCAGGTATCGCTTACAAATCGCATCCAGTTCAACAGCAGCCCGGGATTGCCATACTCAGTCTGAATTGGGATCTGATCCCACGCCTGATAGGCCTCGCTCCAGTAATCCGTCGTCCAACGGGCGTTCAGGTTCTCGAGCGTGCCATAGTGTGCTTTCAGCCACTGCTGGAATTGCACGCGCGTCTCGGGATCGAACGAGACTTCCGCGTATTCGTTATCGATCTGCCAGCCCACGACATTCGCATTGCGGCCAAAGCGCTTCGCAAGCTGTTCCGCGATTTTCCGCGCCAGCTCCCGATACTTCGGGTTCGCCCAGTTGAACTGCTGCCGGTTGCCATGCTGGTCCTTTCGGCCATCTTTCAGGGTTCGCAAAGTCTCCGGATACTTCTGGGTAAGCCACGCGGGCGGGGCGGCCGTCGGCGTGCCGATCACGGTCGCAATATGATGCTGAGCCGCCGCCGTGATCGCGTGATCCAGCCAATCCAATTCGTACTGGCCCTCTGCTGGCTCCATGCGGCTCCAAGCAAATTCCCCAACGCGCACGAAATGGATGCCGGCTTTCTCCATGAGAGCGAGATCGGCGTCCCACCGCTCTTCCGGCCACTGTTCGGGATACCAGGCTGTGCCGAGCAGAAGGGGTGGCGTGGTGGTCGGAGTCGATTGGGCGACGCTCACGCTGCAGAAAAGGATGAGGATTGCGGGCAAAAACCAGTAGGCGGGAGTCTTGTGGAGATTCATATAGGCCTGTTCTCTCGTGCCGAAAATGCTAAATTGCCACGCTGCGGAATCGTTATCAACCGATCTTCAGTTTAAACGCCCACTAGTCTAGGCGATTGATCGCCTCGGCACCGATTCTTTTTGAGTTTGTATAATCGAAGAGGCGCAGAGTTGAACCTAAAACTCCCTCGCGCCACAAGAAGAGGTCTTTCGTGAGCCACGCCCATCCTCCCGGTCAGCAAATGCCATCTCCTCAACCCTTGCCCGGCGTATCGAGCATCATCGCCGTCGGATCCGGAAAGGGAGGGGTCGGCAAGACCACCCTGTCAGTCAACCTCGCCGTTGCGCTCGTGCAACTTGGGTATAAGGTCGGCTTACTGGATGGGGATGTCTATGGCCCGAATGTTCCGCTGATGCTAGGGACGAATCAACAGCCGCGCGCCACCGGACCCGATCGGATCGAGCCGATTCAGGCGCATGGTCTCAAGGTAATCTCGGTCGGATTTTTGAACCCCGGCGACAAGCCCGTGATATGGCGTGGCCCCATGCTTCACCAGATCATTCGCCAGTTCCTCAACGCGGTCGATTGGGGGCAACTCGACTACCTGATTATCGATCTGCCTCCGGGCACGGGCGATGTCGCGCTCTCGTTGATTCAAACCGTGCCGCTCACTGGGGCCATCGTTGTTTCAACGCCATCGGACGTTTCTCTGCAGGATGGCCGCAAGGCGATCGAAATGTTCCGGCAGATGAAGGTGGACCTCGTGGGCGTCGTCGAGAACATGAGCTACTTTGTCTGCCCTCACTGCAATCACGAGATTGATATTTTTTCACGCGGCGGCGCAGAAAAGACGGCCACGCAATTCCAGGTGCCGTTTCTGGGATCGATCCAACTCGATCCTGAACTTCGCAAATCGGGCGACACCGGGAAACCTGCGGTCCTGGCTGGCGAAAATTCTCCCCACGCCAAGTCGCTTTATGACTTTACCCGCAAGGTGATTTCGAGAGTCGACGAGATCAAAGCCAGCGCCCCGGAAGGCGTCATCCAGATCCAGTAGCTCCCTTCGCGTCTTTAGCCCGATCTTAGACCCTCGACGCTGAAGCTTTTGCTTTTCGGAACCTCTCCAGCCGAAAGCGGGAGTTTGCTTCGCCATCCTTCATCACGAGTTTGGCGACCATTTCCCCCAGTGCTGGCCCGTGCTTGAACCCGTGCCCCGATCCGCCCCCAATCAGCCACATATTTTCGTGCGTCGGATGCCGGTCGATCACAAAGTCACCGTCTGCGGTCTGTTCATACTGGCAGACTCTTCCCTTGATGAGCGGGGCTTTTTTCATTCCCGGAAAGCGAAATTCCATGTATTCCCGCGCTCGCTGCACGCCTTCTGAATCCACGACCCGTTCTCCATGGGTAGGGTCGAAGTTCGGCCCTCTCGTGTCATCTGCGACCTTGAATGCGCGCGCGCTATTGCCCGGGATGCCGTACATGAACCGGCCGCGATGGTCAGCCCAGACTGGCAGCTGGCTTTCGCTGAATCGCTGATCTCCGGCCGGCGTCCCGAAGAAGAACAGATCCTGCCTGGTTGCGCGAATACGGTCTCCAATTCCTTGCGGGAACAACTGCCCCATCCACGGTCCGCACGCAAACACGTAACGGTCCGCTTCCAGGCTCGTTCCATCCTCCAACAACAGGCGGTTCTTAACTCCGTTTTCAAGACCTTCTGCTCGAAGCGCCGTTTGCCGATAGGTACCGCCTTCGGCGATGAACGCTTCCACCACGGTCTGGCACGCACTCCGCGCCATCAGGTAGCCGCTCTTCGGTTCGAACAGCCCCCAATCGATTCCTTCAAAGTTGATCTGCGGCCAGTACCTCTGCATTTCCTTCCGTGTTAGACGCTCGAAGGGAATGCCGGCATCTTTGAGACAAGCGACGGCTCCCTTTTCCCATGCGTCGCGATTCTTCTGCGCCATGAAAAGCACGCCGATAGGGTGAACTAATTTCTTCTTCCAGCGCCGTTCGTTCTCGTGCCAGAGCCGGAAAGCTCTCGCCGTCATTTGTGTGTAGAGCGAATCAGGGCCGTACGTTCCTCGAATAATTCTCGTTTCGCCTCCGGAAGATGATCGCGGATTTCCTGGTCCCCACGCATCCAGCAGTATCACCGAGGCTCCACTTCGCAGTAAGTACAACGCCGTCCATCCGCCGAAGGCTCCCGCTCCCACAACCGCGACTCGTATCGTTTTTTTTGCCATCGATTTAGGCTTCTTGATTCCCATGAATCGGCATCTTTATATCGCACTCGGGAAGGGAGCCGCGAGTTCCGCGATTCCTCTCCGGCCTATCGGCGGAGAGCACTCATGGTGGCTGAGTGCTAAATGTTGACAGCAATGCACTCAAGTTCCTAAAATGGAGTCAGCACCGAGCCTCGAATCTTTTAGATAACATGATGCATCTAAAGGTGTTAGCGATAGGTTAGGGGCGTGGCAAGAAGTCACTTCCCGCCACCCCGTGCCAGTGATACAAGGTACTTATGGACTCTTCCGGGTCAATCGGAAACAGAGAACGCGAAATCCTGACCGCGATCGTGGAAACGTTTATCGCCACCGGGGAGCCGGTCGGGTCACGGGCGCTTTCTCGTTCGAACCGCGAAGGGCTGAGCCCGGCCACGATCCGTAATGTCATGGCCGACTTGTCCGACGCTGGTTATCTCGATCAGCCGCATACTTCGGCAGGGCGAATCCCAACCACCGAGGCGTACCGCTACTACGTCGAGCAGATTTCCGGAGAGGCGCATTTGTCGGCCGGCGACGAAACTTTAATCAAAGATTCGCTCTCCGGCATTACCGACGCGCAGGAGTTCCTCGAACGTACCTCGCACGTGCTGTCGCTGATTTCGCGCAATGTCGGAGTGGCGGTGGCAGCGGGCGGATCGAAAAACGCTCTGGAACACGTTTACTTCTCTCGCCTCGGGGATCAGAAGGTGCTGGCGGTGGTAGTGACACGCTCCGGTCTGGTGCGCGATCGCATCCTGCGCATGGATTTGCCGCAGGCCGATCTGGACCTGGCCAGCCGTTACATTAACGAGAATTTTCGCGGCTGGACAATGGAAGCTATGCGGGCTGAGTTGCAGCGGCGTATCGAGCAGGAGCGCAGCGAATACGATCGCCTTATGCAATCCATTGAGCGTCTTTACAAGCAGGGCGCGCTCGCGACCGACGCCGCTGCCGATGCCGTCTTCGTGGAAGGCGCCGCCAATCTTCTTGCCGGCGAGGAGGATCGCCAGCGCTTGCAGCAGATGCTGAAGACGCTGGAAGAAAAAGGCCGCGTCGTCGAGTTGCTCAGCGCATACCTCGACGTCAAGCAGGAAGCAGTCCGGGTGGTCATCGGGCTCGATGAAACATTGCCCTCGATGAGCAACTTCGTTCTGATCGGGGCGCCCGCGCGCGTCGGGCATGAGGTCATGGGCTCCCTGGCAGTGATTGGACCCACGCGCATCGACTATCAGCACACCATCACGGCCGTCTCCTACATCGCACGGCTGTTCGACAAGGTTCTCAACGATTCTGAGTAGCGATCTTGAACAACGATGGATTCTGAATAAAGATTTGGATTGAAAGTTATGGTGAAGACGAACGGAAAGCCACAAATGGATCCGCAGGAGCTTGACATCGATCACGAGTTGCCGGCCTCGGACGATACCGATACCGCAGCAGCCCAGCCTCGTCCGGATGCTGCTCCGCAGTCCGAATTGCAAAAACTCAAGGCCGAGCGCGATGCGCTCGTCGATCGCCTGGCTCGCCTCCAGGCGGAATTCGAAAATGCTCGCAAGCGGTCCGCCAAAGAACAACAGGACTATCGCGAGTTTGCGGCCGCCGATACGGTCAAGGCTCTTTTGCCCGCCCTCGATAGCTTCGAGCGTGCGCTCCACCTTCCTGCGGCTCAAGTAAGCGAACTGCGCGGCGGCGTCGAGCTCATTTACAAGCAACTGATCGATGCATTGACTAAGCTGGGCGTGCAGCCCGTTGCGGCCAAGGGCCACACCTTTGACCCGCGCCTCCACGAGGCCATTGAAATGGTGGATACGGACTCGGTTCCCGACCATCAGGTGATCGAGGAGTTGCAACGCGGCTACAAGTTGAAAGATCGCCTGCTCCGTCCGGCGATGGTAAAGGTCGCCAACAACCCGAAGCATTAAAAAGTGGGCGACCCGCTGATGCGTCGCCGGCTATAGGCAAAGGAAGGGAAGACCATTCTGACCAGTAACGGAAAACGCGATTATTACGAGGTGCTCGGCGTCGTGCGCACCTCGACCGAAGTCGAGATCAAGAGCGCCTATCGCAAGCTCGCCCTGCAATACCATCCTGACCGCAATCCCAACAATCCCGACGCGGAAGAGAAATTCAAGGAATGTACCGAGGCCTACACCGTCCTTAGCGACTCTGAGAAGCGCGCGGCCTATGACCGCTTTGGACACGCGGGAGTCGGGGCCGGCGGACCCGCAGGGTTTGATCCAAGCTCCTTCCAGGATCTCACGGAAGTCTTCGGAGATCTGTTCGGCATCGGCGACCTGTTTGGCGGAAGTGGCCGCCGTCGTTCCCGCGCGCAGCGTGGTCCCGATCTGCGCGAAGACCTGAATCTCGAATTCGAGCAGGCTGTTTTTGGGACGGATGCACAGGTAACCGTGCGCCGCCACGAAGCCTGCGAGGCTTGCAGCGGCGCGGGAACCGCTCCGGGCAAAGCTCCGGTGACCTGCCGCTCTTGCCAGGGCAAGGGCCAGGTCCGTTATCAACAAGGCTTCTTCTCGATCGCGCGTACTTGTCCTACCTGCCAGGGCTCGGGTTCGGTGATTACCGATCCCTGCCCGAAGTGCAAAGGGGATGGCCGGGTTCTTCGCCAGCGCACCGTCGATGCTAAAGTTCCGGCGGGCGTCGAGGATGGTACTCGCATCCGTTTTGCGGGGTACGGCGAGGCCGGTGCGTTCGGCGGCCCTGCCGGCGATCTCTACGTCGTTCTGCACGTCAAGGAGCATCCGTTCTTTGAGCGCGAGGGCAACGACCTGCACTGCGCGATTCCCATCTCCATTACTCAGGCCGCACTGGGCGCAGAAATCCGGGTTCCCACCCTCGAAGGCGAGCACAATCTAAAGGTTCCAGAAGGCACCCAGTCCGGGATGGTGTTTCGCATCAAGAACAAAGGCGTGCCCGTGCTCAACGCCCGGGGCCGCGGAGATCTGTTTGTCGAAGTGCGCACCCAGACTCCCAGCAAACTCACCCGCCGTCAGCGTGAGTTGCTGCAGGAACTTGACTCCCTGACCAGCGTTGAGAACAAACCCGAGCAGCGCAGCACGCTTCTCGGCAAGATGAAAGACATGTTCAGCTAGTCGCGTTAGCCGGCCGCTCGCTATGCAGCCCGCATCACGCCGCTCCGCAGTTTGACAGGCCATGACCCGCCGCCGTTGGATCGCCGACGAAGTCGCCGGAAACCGCGCCGCACTCACGGGCACCCATGCCGCTCATCTCGCGAGAGTCCTCCGCGCCCAGGTCGGACAGGAGTTCGACATCGCCGCGAAAAACACCGTCCGCCGCGGGCGCATCGTCTCGGTTTCGAACGATCGGGTCGAATTCGAACTCGGCGAAGCCTCTCCTTCCATCCTGTTGCCCGATCTCACCCTCCTTCTCTCGATCTTTAAATTCGATCGCATGGAGTGGGCGATCGAGAAGGCAACTGAGTTGGGCGTAAGCCGTATCGTTCCCCTGATCGCGCAGCGTACCGACGCCCATTTGGTCGCTGCTTCCTCCAAGCGTTTCGAGCGTTGGCAGCGCCTGGTGCATCAAGCTTCGGAACAATCCCGGCGGGCGTCGCCTCCCGAGATCGAGCAACCGGTCAAGGTCAGGGAAGCATCGGCATTTTCAGCCCCGACGCGCATCCTCCTGGTGGAATCCGAGCAGCAGCGAACTCTGCGCGACTGCCTGCAAGCAACCGATGTTCCCGGTACTGTGGCGCTCGCCATCGGCCCTGAAGGTGGATGGACTCCTGCCGAAATCGATGCCTTCACGGCGGCAGGCTTTCTGCCCGCCTCGCTCGGTCCGACCATCCTTCGTGCCGAAACTGCGGCCATCGCTGCCGTCGCAATTGCTCTTGCCGAGTTGGCCTGATTCGCACAGCAACATCCACAACTGACTCTGCTATGCTCGACCCAATGTCCACTGCCAAGGCCCCTGCGCGCACCAGCGTTGCGCTGGATGACAACCAGCGCGCCGCCGTCGAGCACGTCGAGGGTCCACTGCTCGTCATCGCCGGCGCGGGTACCGGCAAAACCACCGTCCTCACTCGCCGAATTGCGCACCTGATTCATGAAGGCCATGCGCGCCCGGAAGAGATTCTCGCGCTCACCTATGCCGAGAATGCCGCCGCCGAAATGCGTGACCGCGTCCAGTCCGAACTGAAAGGCAAAAGTGTCGCGGGCCTGCAGACCCTTACTTTTCACGCCTTTTGCAACGGCATCCTGCACGCCCACCAGAAGCAATTCAAACTGCTCGACGACAAAGATCTCTGGATTTATTTGCGCCGTCACATTCGTGATCTCCAGCTCAAGCACTTCGTGCGTGCAGCGAATGTGGTCCAGTTTCTCGATGACCTGCTCGACTTCATGCGTCGCTGCCACGACGAACTTGTCGGTCCTGAAAAATACAAGGCTTACGTCGAACGGCTGCGGAGCGGGGAACTGGCTCGTCCCCGCGTCGCCAAAACCCGAGACGCTGTCGTCCTCTCCGACGAAGAGGTGCTCGGCCGCTGCCACGAGATCGCCCACGTCTTTGCAACCGTGGAACGGATGCTGCTGGAACAAAATCTGGGCACCTTCTCGCACATGATCACGCGCGCTTATGAGCTTCTGCGCGACCATGCCCCCGTGCTCGTCCAACAACAGGCCCGTGCCCGCTTCATCCTGGTTGACGAATTTCAGGATGCCAACTTTGCCCAGGTGAAGATTCTTTCCCTATTGGCCGGGCAAACCCACAACGTCTTCGCGGTCGGAGATCCCGATCAGGCTATTTACCGGTTTCGCGGAGCCTCGAGCGCCGCTTTTGGACTCTTTCATAAGTCGTTCCCGGATTCTCGTCAGGTTGTGCTGGGCAAGAATCAGCGTTCCACCACGCCGATTCTCCAGACGGCTTTTGCGGTGATTGACGAGAATCCTCCGATCTTCACCCCCGCGGATACGAATGGCACCTCTGGCGTCCTCTACCGCCGCGCTCCGCTGCAGTCCGCCCGTGAGGAACGAGCACTCGAGGCGGCGAAGCCTCTGGCTGGTTCGCAGGTGGAAGTCGTACAAGTGCCCGACCGCGAACTGGAGGCAGCCGACATCGCCACCAGCATCCGCGAAAAACGGCGCCGCACCCGCGGCTATTGGAGGGACTTCGCCGTCCTCTATCGCTCCCATTGGCATCGCGACGAGGTCGCGGAGGAACTGGCCGCCAATCGCATCCCGTTCACCATCGAGAACCTTGACGTGCTCGACACTCCCGAGGTCCGTGATCTGGTGGCCTGCCTCGCTATCGTGCACTCTACCCGCGACGCTACCAGCCTCGTGCGCGTCGCCGCTCTACCACAATTCGAAATCGATCCGCAGCAATTCCGCGCCGCTTTGCGGGCTCGCACAAGTCAGTCTGACGATACTGTAGCCGGTCTCGAAGCCCTGCTCGCATCTCTGCGCGGCGGGCCGAAACTGCTGGAAACACTGCGTTCGGCGCGCCACGAAATCGCCGCCCGACACGCCAGAGTCGCAGACGCCAGTCTCATCACGGCCCGGCACTTCGCGCTCAACGCCGACCACCCGGCGGTGCGCACCCTGATCGGTTTTTCCAGCATCTGGCAAGACAAGCCTTTGACCGAGACCGGCGAAATCGGTGAGTTCCTCGATTACCTCAACGACTTTCGCGACGCCAGGGGCAGTGTTGCCCTGCAGTCCCCGCCCGGCGATGCCGTGCGCCTGATGACCGCACATGCCTCCAAGGGCCTTGAATTCGATCACGTTTACATCCTGCGCGCGTATTCCGGGTGCTTCCCGCTGAACTATCGCGAAGTCCTCGTCGAGTTTCCCCAGGAACTTCGCGATCCTGACTCTGTGGGCGAAGGCGACACCAAGGCTCTCCAGAAGCAGGAGGAACGGCGCCTGTTCTACGTCGCCATGACTCGTGCGCGCGACTCGTTGACGCTTTACGGGAAGAAGAACGTCGGAAAGAAGGACGAAACTCCGTACGGCTATCTCCGGGAGTTGCTGAAGAAGCCAGTTTTGCGCCGTTGGCTTATCGATCGCGAGCCGCGCGCCTTTCAGCCCGATCTGTTTGCGGAAGCTCCTCTACCCATCGTCGGCTCGCGCACCTCTGAGTGGGTGACCGCGCCTCCCGCCTCGCTCCTCAATAAACTCAGTGCTACAGCAGTCGAGCGCTACGAGAATTGCCCCTTGCAGTTCAAACTCGACCGTGAATGGAAGCTGCCCAGCGATGATCCCGCCGCCATGCAGTATGGCTCGGTGATGCATAGCGTGTTGCGGACGTACTTCGACGCGCTGCTCCAGGGACGTCCCATGGACGAACCCGCCGTCCTCGATCTCTTCAGCGCAATGCTAGCCGACGCCGCCCTCGAAGATCCCTACCAGCATGAGTTGTATGAGCGCCAGGGCATCCAGCAACTCCGCGATTTCCTGGCGGCCCCTCCTGTCGCCAGGGTCCTTCATACCGAGGAGCCCTTCGAGATGAAGCTGGGAGATGCGACCATCGTCGGGCGCATCGACCGTATCGATGATCTGGGCAGCGGCCGCGTCGCCATCGTCGATTACAAAACCGGCAAGCCGCGCTCCCAGGAAGATGCGGACCAGAGCCTTCAACTCTCCATCTACGCGATGGCCGCCGAATCCAAATGGGGCTACAACGCGCAGGAACTGGTGCTTTACAACTTGGATGGCAATACGCCCGTGGTCAGCTATCGGAATGCCGCGCATCTCACCGAGGCGCGCATGCGTGTGGATCAAGTCATGGCGAAAGTGGGGGAAGGGCTCTTCGAACCCAAACCCGGAAATAACTGCCGCTTTTGCGCCTATCAGAAGTTGTGTCCCGCCACCGAGAAGCCGCTCCCCATCATCCCTCCGGAAGAAGCTGGATCCTGACAAACGCTTCGTGCGCGCTCTCTACAGCTCACTTGCCCACGCCATATTTCCGCGCATGTGGTGAGACGATTTTCTTAAAGAGATTGTGTATGCAGATCGAATGTGCCGCGATGTCGGGCCTGGGAAAGCGAGAGTCGTTTGCACAAAAACTTAGGGGACGCTTTCGCGTCCCCTATTTGCCTTAGTTCTACTGCGGACTATCTAGTGTTTCTTTTTCTTCTTCGCTGCCTTCTTCTTGGTTGCCATTGATCTATTCTCCCTTTCCATTCTTCATGGACTATGCAACGGTCTTTTGTTGCAACTGATTGAATGTATAGAGTCAACAAAAACCGAAGTCAAGCGAAAAATGATGTTGCACTGCCTCTTCATTCATGCACTAAAGTCACTCCACAACCTTCCCGCACGAAATTTCTTCACGCACTTCTTCATCTGCACGATGCTTGACCTGCGCGCGATGCGGACTTCCGCTCCTCCATCACTTCGCCCCCGGTGCAGATTCGTTCGCGTGTGAACGCTTCCTCGATTGCACCGGAGTCCGCGACGCCGTCGAACTTTTCTTTGCCGCCGACATCTATAATAGAAGCGGAAAATCGCGAAGGAGCTCATGTATGGCTGGTTTCGACGAGGTGGTCATCATTTCTGGGTGCCGCACAGCAGTAGGAAAATTTCAGGGAAGTCTCTCGGATTTCACTGCGCCGCAACTCGGAGCGATCGTGGTACGCGAAGCCGTGAAGCGCGCCAACCTCGATCCCAAACAGGTCGATGAATGCATCATGGGCAACGTCGTCTCCGCCGGGCTCGGCCAGAACCCCGCTCGTCAGGCTGCCATCTACGGCGGACTTTCGCCCGAAGTAGGTGCCATGACAATCAACAAGGTCTGTGGCTCCGGGCTCAAATCTGTGGCTCTTGCAGCGCAAGCGATCCAGACCGCCAATAGCTCCATCGTGGTCGCCGGCGGCATGGAGTCCATGACGAACGCGCCCTACTTGCTCCCGCAAGCGCGCAAAGGGTACCGCCTCGGCAACTCCACGATTGTCGATTCCATGGTGCATGACGGCCTTTGGGATATTTACAACGACTACCACATGGGAGTCACCGGCGAGAACGTTGCTGAGAAATACGGTATCACTCGCGAAGAGCAGGATGAGTTCGCCGTCAACTCTCATCGCAAAGCCGTCGCCGCCATGAAGGAGTGCCGCTTCAAATCGCAGATCGTTCCGGTCGAGATCCCTGCGAAGAAAAAAGGCGCCGCACCCGCGATCTTCGACAAGGATGAAAGCCCCCGCGAAGATACGACCGTCGAAGTCCTGCGCTCGCTCAAGCCCGCGTTCAAAAAGGACGGCACCGTCACCGCCGGCAATGCTCCCGGCGTCAATGACGGAGCTGCCGCCGTGGTGGTCACCAGCGCAACCCGCGCCAAAGACCTCGGCGCAACTCCGATGGTGCGCATTGTGGCTCAGGCTACGAGCGGTGTCGAACCTAAGTGGGTGATGATGGCTCCCGTTACCGCCGTTCAGAAAATTTGGCAGAAGACCGGCTGGAAGAAAGACGAGGTCGACCTCTACGAGTTGAATGAGGCGTTCTCGGTGCAGGCGCTCGGGGTAATTCGCGAGCTTGGCCTCGATATGAATCGCGTGAACGTGAACGGCGGAGCCGTCGCCATCGGCCACCCCATCGGCGCCAGCGGCGCTCGCGTCCTGGTGACCCTGATTTATGAGATGATTCGGCGCGACGTAAAGCGCGGGATCGCTGCCCTATGCCTGGGCGGTGGCAACGCGGTGGCAATGGCAGTCGAACGTTAAACCACCAAAAAACGGCATTGTCCAAGCGAAACGAGGAATCTGCATTTATCTCTGAAACCTTGAAACCCGTTCTGCTAAACCCAGAAGCCGCCACTCACATTCAGCGACTGTCCCGTCATCCACCGGGCCGCTTCGGAGCATAGAAACAAGACCGTATCCGCCACCTCTTCTGCATTCCCCAATCTCCCCAGCGGACTGCGCTCCACGGCGCGTTGCCGAACCGCCGCATCCGAAAAATACGCCGCCGTCATGTCCGTCTCCACATACCCCGGCGCAACCGCATTTACCAGAATTCTGCGCGGCGCGAGTTCCAAAGCCCAGTTCCGCGTGAACGAATCCACGGCCGCCTTGGTCGCCCCGTAGATGCTGCGCCCGCCGGCCGTACCCAGTCGTCCCGCCACGGACGACAAATTCACGATTCGCGCCCCGTCCCTGAGGTTCGGCAGCAGCCCTTGCGTCAGCCAGAACACGCCCTTCACGTTGATGTTGATCATGGCATCGAGTTCCGCCAGTGGCGTCGACCCGATCGGCGTCGCTCCCCACACCCCTGCGTTGTTCACAAGAATATCCAGGCTGCTGCTTCTCAACTCGTCCACCATCGCATCGATCGAATTCATGGAGCTCATGTCCGCCTGCACGATGCGCGCTCCGCCCAGTTCCTCGGCAAGTTGCTCGGCCGCGTTGCGATTCCGGTGATAGTGAATCATCACCTTGGCTCCTGCCTTCGCCAGCACGATACAAATCGCGCGGCCGATTCCCCGTGAGCCGCCTGTCACCAGCGCAACCTGTCCATCAAGAGCTTTCGCGATCATCCAAGAGGTCTCCTCTCACGGATCAAAACGAGCTTGCTCCGGCCATTCATGGACCGGCCTCAAGCCAGTATGGAGAACGGGAGGTAGAGCTAGAACATGTCTAGCTGACGATGGCAGGCAGTGTCACCGTGAACACGGCTCCGCCCCCCGGCGCAGGAGCGGCCTCGATATTGCCGGCATGTTCTTTCATGACCGCTTTACAGATGCTGAGACCGAGCCCCGTTCCTCGGCCCGGGCGCTTCGTCGTGTAGAAGGGATCAAAAATATTTGGCAATATCTCCTGTGCGATGCCGGGCCCATCGTCCTGGAAACTGGCCCAAACCGAATTCTCGCTCTTGCCCAGCCGTATCCGCAGCGTACCTTTTTCGCGGTTTTCCCGGATTGCTTGCTCGGCATTCAGGATCAGGTTCAAAAACACCTGCATCAACTGATGGGGATCGCCTAATAGCGGCGGGAGCCCGGGCTCTTTCAAAAAGTCGACGGTAATGTTGTTCTTGCGCAGCGAGTACGCCTGCAGATGCAATGTCCGTTCGATCAGTTCACTCAGATTGACCTGCGTCTTCCCGGGTGCGGGCGGTCGAGCGAAGTACATCAGGTTCTGTACGATCTCGGTTGCTCGCCTTGCCTGCTGCTGCAGCATGCCCAGTTGCTTGCGAGACGCTTCGCTCGTCTCGGTTTCCTGCAGTAGTTCTCCCACACCCATGATGGTGGTCAAAGGATTGTTCAACTCATGCGCAAAGCCGCCGATCATCTGCCCCATCGCAGCCAGCCGCTCGCTCTGGATGATCTGCTGCTCCAGCTTCTTCTCCAGGGTCACATCGCGCACCGACATGATCACACCCGACGGCTTCTCTTCGCTGTCGATAAGCCGGCTGGCGGAGGCGCGCATCGTGCGCCAGCTTCCATCCCGGTGAAGCGCTCCAAATTCAGAAGACCCAAAGGCGTGTTTCCCCGACGCTACCTCGTCATAGAGAACCAAAAACTCCGGAGAATGATTCTTGGAGTCAGCTACCTTCTGTCCCAGCAGATCTTCCGGACGATATCCGAGTAAGTCCCGAATGCGAGCGCTCACGAATGTGTAGCGCCCGTCCTGATCGATCACCAGAATCAAGTCAGGGAAGCTCTCCAGCATCCGCTGCCGGAACTGCTCTTGCCTTTGAAGTTGCGCTTCCATTCGCCGCCGCTCGCTTACATCCGTGAGGGTGCCCTGGTACCGAGTGATCGTCCCATTCGCATCCCATACGGCGCGCGAGGTGTCCATGCAGGTTATGGCCGAACCGTCTTTGCGACGCAGGACGATTTCCCTGGTTCGCACGTGCCCGATGTCTTCACCAGTACGTCCCAGAACCACCCCACCCTGGGCCCCCAGTTTCTGAGCATCGACCTGCAACAATTCGTCCTTGCCGGAATATCCGAGCATCTGCACCAGCGCGGGGTTAACGTCCAGTAGTTTGCCCTCCGGCGTCGAAAAATAGACTCCTTCCTGCAACGTCTCGAATAACTCCGTGAACCGGCGCTCCCTCTCGCGCTCATCGGTGATGTCCCGGGCCAGTAAACTCGCCCCCACCACCTCGTCGCTCTTGACGATGGCGTTCAGCACACAATCCAGGTAAAGGGTTCGAGTGCTGTTCTTCAAGCGCACTTCCACGAGCCCAGCCCAGCGGCGTTTTTCGAGGAA